>Ga0209502_10003844_pt1 | contig 11556 bp, 10 predicted proteins | sample ArcticOcean_MG_C_10_FD_187442 | JGI IMG/M metagenome (GOLD analysis project Ga0209502, IMG submission 187442) | Marine microbial communities from western Arctic Ocean - ArcticOcean_MG_CB11_90 (SPAdes) (version 2) | ecosystem: Environmental > Aquatic > Marine > Oceanic | place: Arctic Ocean...
GTCAATTATAATATATTTATGAAGATATACAAAAGATGAAAGACGAAAAGCTAAAAATCTTAAAATTTCCAGATCCGCGCCTAAGGACTGTTGCTGTAAAAGTTAAAAAATTCGACAAAAGTCTCGAAAACCTTGCTAAAGCCATGCTGGCTCTTATGTATAAAGAAAATGGCATAGGGTTAGCTGCCTCGCAAGTAGATAAACATATAAGATTAATTGCCATGGATCTAAGTGAGGAGCGAAATGAGCCTATGTTTTTTGTTAATCCTGAATATAAGATTGTAGATAACCATAGTACTGATTCTTATGAAGAAGGGTGTTTATCAGTACCAGGGTTTAATGAAACAATAACTCGCCCTGATCAAATTGAGCTTTCATGGCAGGACCTAAAAGGAAATCACCATAATATAGTGCCTACTGGGCTCCTAACTATTTGTATACAGCATGAGATGGACCACTTAGAGGGCAAGTTAATGGTTGACTACATAAGTCCCATAAAAAGAGATAGGATAAGAAAAAAATTGTCTAAATAAGTATTTAGAAGATATTTATAGATTATAGGGGTATTTTAACAGATTTTATGAACATTCTATTTGCAGGCACTCCATATCCTTCTGGTAAAATACTTGAATATTTAGCAAGTAGTTCTGCCTATAAAGTTAAAGGGGTTATAACTCAGCCTGATAAGCCTCAAAAGAGAGGTAATAAAATTCTACAGTCTAGTGTATCCAAAATATCACAGAATTATGGCTTTCCAGTTTTTAAACCAACGAACCTTAATGACCCTGATTTCATAAAAAATATTGAGGGTATTGATTTTGATTTTCTTGTAGTTGCTGCTTACGGTAAAATTATTCCGAACTGGCTGCTTAATGCTCCTAATAAAATGCCAATTAATATTCATTATTCTATTTTGCCATCGTATAGAGGGGCATCTCCAATTCAGACATCTCTTTTAAATGGAGATAATATTTCAGGTGTTACTTTTATGGAGATGAGTGAGGGCTTAGATGAAGGAAAAATTATTAAAGTTTTTACACTAGACATAATTGAAACTCATAACAAAACTTCTTTAGAAAATGACCTTTGCGATCTTGCTATTAAAAATATGGATGATGTTTTTGGTCTAGTATTTTCCAATAAGATTTTATTGAATGCTCAGGACGATGCAAGCGCATCCTACTGCTCTAAGATTAAAAAATCTGATTCTATCATTAATTTTGCAGAAAATGCATATGAGATCATCAACAAATATAGGGCTTATTCTGAGTGGCCTGGCTTAGCTTTTATGCACAAGGATGTAATGGTTAAAATACATGGCATGGATCTATATCATGAAGATTTGCCTGGAACATCGGGTGCAATTGTTAGGTTTGATAAGACTGGTATCTACTTTAAAACAAGATCTGGAACAATAGTGATTACTTACTTACAACTACCAAACAAAAACAAGATTAGCTCTGCTGATGCTTATAATTCGTATAGAGAGTTTTTTGTATAATTATTTTATTTGCCCTAGAGGCTTTTAATTGTATTAAAAGAGGTTTAATTTACTCTTTATGAAAATAGTAATTTTAGGTGCGGGGAAAGTTGGTGGCAGTCTTGCAAGAAATTTATCAAATAGCGACTATCAAGTTTCTATAGTTGATGAGGATAAATTAAAACTTTCTGCACTCGAAGAAAGGCTGGACATAATGACAGTTGAGGGCCATGCAGCAAAACCAAATTCAATAATGAAAGCTGGCGCTGATGAGGACACTATAGTAATAGCTGTAACATCTAACGATGAGGTTAATATCATCGCCTGCCAGATTGCTAAGAATATGTTTAATGTTAAGAAGACGATATGTAGATTTAAAGACACTTCTTATCTAGAGCATTACAAAATTTTTGGAGAAGGTATTATTGATATTCCTATCTGCCCAGAAAATGAAGTTACATCTCATCTTAAAGAGCTTATAAATAATCCAGGGGCTGATCAAATTGAGCACTTTGCTGGTGATAAAGTTAAATTAGTTTCTGTTAAGGCCAAGAAGAAAGGGAAGCTTGTTGGAAGAGAGTTGAGGTGCATCAAGGACGATATGCCAAATGTAGATGCATATATCCCATCAATTTATAGAAAAGGTAAACCGTTCATACCAGAAGGTAATACCGTTATAAAAGAAAATGATGAAGTCTACTTTGTCTCATCTGCGGATAATATTGGCTCAATTGTGGATGAGTTTAGAGACCACGAGGATGCATATTCAAGGATTATGATAGTAGGAGGTGGAAGAGTCGGCTTCTCCTTGGCAAGGGACTTAGAAAAGACATATAAAGTGAAATTAATAGAATCTAATATTAATAAATGCAACTTGTTGTCGAAAGAGCTTGAGAAAACTATAGTCTTAAACGGATCAGCAACTGACGAGGAGTTGCTAAAAAGTGAAAATATATCAAATATAGATATATTTTGTGCACTAACTGATGATGATGAGACAAATGTCATGTCTTCACTGTTAGCAAAAAAAATGGGCGCTAAGAAAACAATGATTATCTTAAATAACCCTTCTTATCTCGGTCTAGTGCCTGGATTTATAGATATCTATATAGCTCCCTACAGATTAACTGTGTCTTCTGTGCTTCAAGACCTAAGAGAGAGTGATGTTGCTCAGGATGTTATGCTAAAAATGGATGCTGGCGCAGAGGCAATAGAGGGAATAGTTCATGCAAATGAATACACATCCAAGCTATTTGATAAGCCTATAAAAGATATACCCCTCCCAGATGGGGCGTGTATTGCAGCTATCGTCAGGCACGAGGAAGTTATTATGCCCAGCTCCTCAGTTGAGCTAAGACTAAATGACCACTTAATTATATTTCTCGCTGATAAAAAGGCTGTTAGCGAAGTAGAGAAGCTCTTTAAATCAAATTAATGAACCCAAGAGCAATAATTAGTCTTTTTAGCATCTTGGTGATGTTCTTTAGCGCCTCTTTTGTGCTTCCTATAGCTGTGTCTCTAATATTTAAAGACTCAGCATTGATGATCTTTGTTACTACTTTTTGTCTTGTTTTTGGACTTGGCTTAGCTGGATGGCTTGCCTCTAGAGGGGATAATGATGAGCTAGGTCAAAAAGATGGCTTTATTATCATTACTTTCTTTTGGTTGATATTAGCTATAGCTGGCTCAATACCGTTTGCATTAAGTGGTATGCCGCTTGTCGATGCTTTTTTTGAATCAATGTCTGGCATTACTACAACTGGGGCAACTGTTATATCAGGACTTGATAACATGCCGCAGTCGCTTCTATTTTATAGACAGCTACTCCAATGGATGGGGGGAATGGGTTTAATCGTTTTGGCAATAGCTGTTATGCCGTTGCTTGGTATCGGCGGTGGCCAGCTCTATAAAGCTGAAATACCTGGTGCAATGAATGATCAGAAACTAACGCCTAGAATAAAAGAAACAGCACAAGCGCTATGGGCTATATATCTTGGTTTAACTGTTGTGTGTGCCACTTTATATTATATTGGTGGAATGTCTGGCTTTGATGCCATTTCACACAGCCTCAGTACTGTTTCTATTGGAGGATTTTCAACCCATGACCAAAGTATTGGTTATTTCAATAGTGGGTTTATTGAGTTTGTATGTATAGCGTTTATGGTACTTTCAGCTCTTAGCTTCACCCTTCATTACTTTGCTATATATATGCGCAAGCCGCTCAAATATCTTGCAGATCCGGAGCTGCGTTTTTTTATATCCATATTAACTATAATTTTTCTACTTTCTGTTTGCATAAGCTTATTTTCAAAGTCTGGAGATATTTCAATTAGAGAGCTTTTATTTCATTCTGTTTCCATAGTAACTACCACAGGTTTCTCCATAGGTGATTCTGGTGATTGGCCTATTTCTATTGGCTTCTTATTTCTATTAGGGGCTTTTATTGGAGCTTGTTCTGGATCTGTCGGGGGAGGCATTAAATCATGGAGAGTGTTGATTATGATTAACTATGCCTATATAAATCTTATGAAGCTTGTTCACCCAAATGGAGTCTTCTCTTTAAAAATTGGATCTAAGACTGTTGAGGAGGATGTTGCTTCCTCTGTTTGGGGATTCTTTTCTATATATGTAATTTCATTTGTTATCCTGCTTTTGGGTTTGCTTGTAACTGGTTTAGATTTTGAATCTGCCTTTTCTGCAATTGGGGCTTGTTTAAATAATCTGGGTCCAGGTCTCGGAGATGTCTCTCAGACATATGAAAGCGTTACTCCATTTGGTAAAGCTATATTAGCCTTTGCAATGATACTTGGAAGGTTGGAAATATTTACATTACTTGTTTTATTTATGCCTATTTTCTGGGATAAGTAATTAAATATTTAGGTAGGGATTGCTTATTCCTATTGGTGGCTTTTTAAATCTTTTGTATTCCCAGGAATAATCAGAAGCATTTATATTAATTAACTTTTCAATATCTTTATTCATAGATAGTTGGTGCTTACTATCATTGTATATATCGGCATTGCTATTTATTAGATTAACTTCTAGTTTTTTATTTACATTTAAATTAAGGCTTACGAAGACCACAGGCTTATTTGTTTTTAGCGCAAGTGATGGAACTAGTGTTGTGGTGTAAGAGTCTCTATTAAATAATTTAACATACTCCCCCATGCCATCTTGTGGAACCTGGTCCGGGGCAAGGCATATCACCTGGTTTGAAATTAACGCTTTATATAATTGTCTTACGCCCGAGACAGAAGCCTCAAAAACTTTGTTGTTATTTTCCTCTCTTTGGGCTCTAACAAAGGAGTCTAGTTTTTGATTTTTTACTTTTTTATAAAGCGTGGTGGTATTGGATTTTACATTAATCCACTTAAGCAACATATCAACACTTCTACTATGAATGGCAGCAATTATTAATCCATTATTATTTGATATATTTTCTGTAAGCAGAAATTGATCTGTGATTTTAAATATATTTTCGTGAGCATGATGCGTCTGTCGTGACCAGCTGGTGAATGTTTCGAACCCGCTTACCAAGCTTTCAACAAAGCTCTGTTTTGCAAGATCTTTTTGTTCCTTGTTATCAAGAAGAGGATAAGCAATTTTTATATTTATCAAAGTGACTTTAAACATTGAAGATCTTTTATAAAAACCTAACAAGCAGTAGAGTTTAACTAGGCCTCTTATTGCAGAGCTTGATGGGGTTGATATTAAATAAAATAAAGCTTTCATTCTGATTACTTATTCTTTGATTGTTATATAATCTTAATAGATTTTATAAATATAGGTTAATTAATATTTAAATCAATAACCTATTATTTAAAAGCTAGGCATTCTATAAGTAGACAAATGTCTACTTATTATAAACAGGAGATGAAATTGACAGCTAAAACAATGGACGAGCTTGTAGCACTTTGTAAAAGAAGAGGTTTTATCTTTCAATCCGGCGAAATTTATGGCGGATTACAGGGAATGTATGATTATGGCCCCCTTGGTGTTGAGTTAAAAAATAATCTTAAAAGAGCATGGTGGAACTCCATGGTTTACGAAAATGACAATATAGAGGGCTTAGACGCTGCAATTTTATCAAACCCCCTTGTTTTAAAGCATTCTGGCCATGAAGATACTTTTTCAGACCCAATGGTTGATTGTAAGTCATGTCAAGCAAGATGGAGGGCTGATTTAATCGAAGATTCTAAATGCCCGGCTTGTAAATCAACAGATCTAACTGACCCAAGGCCTTTTAATCTAATGTTTAAGACAAGCGTTGGACCGGTCGATGATGGGAAGTCTTTTGCCTATCTTAGGCCTGAAACTGCACAACAAATATTTACTAACTTTAAGAACGTCGTAGACTCAACTGCAAAATCATTGCCCTTTGGGATTGCCCAAATAGGAAAAGCATTTAGGAATGAAATTACTCCTAGAAACTTTATTTTTAGAGTAAGAGAATTTGAACAAATGGAATTAGAGTTTTTTGTTGTCCCAGGTACGGATGAAGACTGGCATAACAAATGGGTCACAAGTAGGATTAATTGGTGGGAAGAACAAGGTGTTCCAGAAAGTAGTCTTGAGTTATATGAGGTTCCTGGTGACGAGCTTGCGCATTACTCTAAGAGAACTGTTGATATTATGTATAAGTTCCCTCACGGGGTTGAAGAGCTCGAAGGTATTGCAAATAGAACTGATTTTGACCTTGGCTCTCACACAAAGAATCAAGATGAACTAGAAATTTCTGCAGATGTTATGCCTAACAAGGCATCTAACGCTAAATTAGCAATTCAAAATATAGAAACAAAAAAATGGGTAGTTCCTTATGTTATAGAGCCATCCGCAGGAGTCGATAGGGGCATTTTGGCAATTTTAAATGAATCTTATGATGTGCAAGAGTTAGATGGCGGCAAAGAAAGAACTGTCTTACATTTGAAACCACATTTATCCCCTATCAAAGCAGCTGTAATACCTCTTAAAAAAAATAATGAGGACCTTGTTAAAACTGCATCAGATCTCAAGAAAGTTCTTCAAAAGCTAAACTTGGGAAGGGTTGTTCTGGAGAACTCAGGAAATATAGGTAAGAGTTATAGAAGACATGATGAGATCGGTACGCCTTTATGCATAACTATAGACTTTGATACACTTGAAGATGGCTCTGCAACTATAAGGGATAGAGATTCAATGAAACAGGAAAGAGTAAGCCTAGACTTAATTCCAGAATACCTTTCCAAGACCATAAATAGCTAAATAATGAAATTTATTAGAAGTGCTGCTTTTAATGTAGCCTTCTATTCAACTCTTATACTATTTACTCCAACCGTACTTCTTTTATATTCTTTTTTGTCGACAAAAAATCTTCAGTTATATGCTTCGAAATATATTATTTTTGTGCTCTTTCTTTTAAAAATTTTATGTGGGGTCAGCTGGAAGGTTGAGGGTATTAAAAATCTTCCTAAATCACCGTGCATTCTAGTTTCAAATCACCAAGGACAGTGGGAGTCTTTATTTTTACAGACACTAGTCATGCCCTCATCAAGTATTGTTAAAAAAGAGATACTATTTATTCCTTTCTTCGGATGGGCAGTTTATTGCATGCGTCCTATCTTGTTAGATAGATCAAACAAACTAAGTAGTCTTAAAAAAGTTATTAGGGTGGGTGCTCAAAAAATTCAATCTGGGTTTTCTATTATATTATTTCCAGAAGGAACTAGGATAAAACCTGAGGAAGGAATTCAACCCTTTTCTAATAGTTGCGGTGTACTTTCTGTTAAAAATAATATTCCTATCATTCCTATATGTCATAACTCAGGAGTTTTTTGGCGTAATAAAGAATTTGTAAAGAACAGTGGTGAAATTACAGTGAGGATCGGTAGGCCAATAAGAGGAACCGACCCCAAGAAGCTTTCTAATCAAGCTTATGAGTGGATTTCAGATAACTATAAAGAGATTTATTAAATATCCAGATCTGTAACAGTTAAGGCATTCTCGTCTATAAATGCTCTTCTAGGCTCAACGTCGTCACCCATTAACATTTCAAATGCATGATTGGCATCTTGAACATCGTTAATATTTACTTGCTGCATTCTTCTTTCTACAGGATCCATGGTCGTATCCCATAATTGCTCAGGGTTCATCTCACCAAGCCCTTTGTACCTTTGAACCTCTAGACCCCTTGTTCCATTTTTTGAATACTCTTTTACTGCAGCCTCTTTTTGATCTTCGTCTGAGGCATACACAAACTCTTTTCCTTTTGTAATTTTGTATAATGGTGGAAGGGCTATATAAATATGGCCCCTTTCAACAATCTCAAACATTTGTCTATAGAAAAATGTTAGCAAAAGAGTTCTGATATGAGACCCATCAACATCAGCATCTGTCATGATAATTATTCTATGATATCTAAGTTTATCAATATTAAACTCATCTTTACCGATTCCGCAGCCAAGGGCTTTAATTAGAGTGCCCACCTCTTGCGAGCCGAGAACTTTATCTATTCTAGCTTTTTCAACATTAATAATTTTTCCTTTTAAAGGAAGAATCGCTTGATTTTTTCTATTTCTGCCCTGCTTTGCAGAGCCTCCAGCAGAATCTCCCTCAACTATATATATCTCAGAAAGAGCGGGATCTTTTTCTTGGCAATCTGCTAACTTTCCAGGTAAGCCGGCTATCTCTAGAACACCTTTTCTTCTTGTCATTTCTCTGGCTTTTCTTGCTGCCTCTCTTGCTAGGGCTGCCTCAGCAACTTTTGCGTAAATACCAGCTGCATCTTTTGGGCTCTCCAGAAGGTAATCATTAAAATGCTTACTAAATACTGAACTTACTACACTCTCAACTTCTGATGAAACTAACTTTTCTTTTGTTTGTGATGAGAACTTAGGATCTGGAACTTTAACAGAAATAATTGCAACTATGCCCTCTCTGACATCTTCACCAAGAAGATCTGTTGGGGACTTCTTCGCATTTTCTCTTTTTATAAATGCCTTTAAAACCCTTGTTAAACTTCCTCTAAAACCAGCTAAATGTGTTCCTCCGTCTTTTTGAGGAATATTATTTGTGTAAACAAGAACATTTTCTGTATATGAGTCTGTCCATTGAAGTGCTATTTCAACACCAACATCATTCTCTGTTCCTGAACACTCAAATATTTCTGTAACGTGTTTTTTAGTACCCTTTAGGTAAGTTACATAACTTGAGAGACCGCCGCTATTTTTAAACTTTTTGGACTTTCCTGTCCTTTCATCTTCTACTGTTATGGATACGCCGGCGTTAAGAAATGAAAGCTCTTGTATTCTTTTATGAATTCTATTTATTTCAAAAGTTACTGATGAAAATGTTGTGCTAGAAGGATAGAAGGTTATTTCTGTTCCTGTTTCTTCTGAAGGTCCAAGTTTTTTTAGCTTGGCTAATGGTGCTCCGTGTTTGTATTCCTGGAAGTACTCACCTCCATCTCTACAGACTTTTAAAATTAATCTATCAGACAATGCATTAACAACCGACACCCCAACTCCATGGAGACCGCCTGATACTTTATAACTATTGTCATCGAACTTTCCACCTGAATGGAGTGTTGTTAAAATTAACTCAGCCGCTGAAATTCCCTCATCTTTGTGAACATCAACCGGAACTCCTCTGCCATTATCCTTCACTGTAACGGAGCCATCTTTATTAACTATTACATTTATATCTGAACAATGACCTGCCATTGCCTCATCTATGCAGTTATCTAAAACTTCGAATACCATGTGATGTAAACCGGATCCATCATCCGTATCACCTATATACATTCCCGGTCTTTTTTTAACCGCCTCTAAACCCTTTAAAACTTGGATATTAGATGAATCATAAGTTGCTTCTTCTACTTTTTTTGGCATATTTTTTATCTTAATTGTTCCACGTGGAACTTTTTAAATTCTCTAAAATTAGCCTCTATTTTACTACTAAAATGATCATCTATACAGGAAAAAATTATTTGATTGTTGAGTGTGTTTAGAAGCTCTAAAAAGATATCAAATGTATTGGTATCAAGCTCTGATTTAATGTCATCTATTATCAAGGTAGCATTGATATTATATTGTTTTCTGAGAACTTCATGCTGCGCGCAACACCATAGTATTGAAAATAGTTTTTGCTCTCCTCGTGAGAGGATTTGTCTAGCATCAACATCTCCTATAAGAAACTTAATATCTGCTTTGTGCGGTCCTTCTGTTGTTGATCTTCTCTTAAGGTCTTTAAATCTATTATTAGTCATTATACTGATAAGCTCAGATGACTTATCCCAGCCTGGGAAAAAATCAATAACAATATCATTTAAGAAATTTACTGAGGAAGAGTGTTTGATGGTATTAATAAGGATGTTTAATTCCATCAAGGTTGCTTTAAAAAAATCTTCTCTTTTAAGGTCTAGCTTTTCACCTTCTTCAGAAATTTTTATATCCCAAGGGTCTATGTTTGAAATAGAGCCTGACTTGAGAAGGCTATTTCTTTGCTTTAAACATCGGTAGTAAGCAAACCAATTTTCTAGAAAACTTATATCAGATACAAAAAGAGATCTATCTAAGATTTTTCTTCTAAAGTCCGGGGAGGCGTCTGCGAATGAAAACGTGTTGTTATGTATTGCAGTCGATGGGAACTCTCTGATCAGTCTACTGGAGGTTGTCTTGGTATTGTTTATTAGTATTGAGATAGATTTATTTTTTTCCTTTGTTACAGAAAGAATGTACCCCTTGTCAACGTCGTAGCTTTTAAGGGAAAAAGAATCTTCGCCTTGGGCAATTAAAGCATGGAGGTTTGAGCTTTTAAAAGATTTACCGCTTGAGCAAAGATGAATAGCTTCTAGTAAAGAGGTTTTACCGGAGCCATTTTTGCCATAAAAGAAATTAATTCCAGGAGATAGCTCTATTTTTGTTGATTTAAAACACCTAAAGTTATTAAGTGTTAATTCTTTAAAGGCCATTTTTAGATAAGCAAAGGCATTACAACATACTTGAAGCTATCAGAGCCTGGGTTGGTTATTAAACAACTTTTGTCTGAGCCGAAGAAATGAATCTCAACATTATCATTATCAATTGATGAAATTATCTCTTGAAGGTAGTTAACATTAAAAGCTATATCCATAGCCTCGCCTGCGTAAACACAGTCAACGCTTTCTTCTGCCTGCTCTTTTTCAGGGTTATTGGCTGATATATTAATTTTATTATCTGAGGTTATTATTCGTATCCCTCTATACTTCTCACTTGAGAGAACGCTTACTCGACTTAAACTTTCAGATAAGGTTTTTTTGTTAATGGTCAATGTTGAGCTATCTCCTGATGGGATAACTTGCTCATAATCTGGGAACTTACCTTCAATTAACTTGCTTGAAAAAGTCGTACCTGAAACATCAACAGTTATAGAGTTAGCGCCTAACTGAAGAAGAATATTTTCTTTTTCATCTCCTACAAGCTTCCCTATCTCGTTAATGGACTTTCTTGGCACTATGCCTGTAATTTGCTCTGAAACACCCTCATTGAGGCCTAATGAAGCAAGTGCTAGACGATGAGCGTCCGTAGCAACACTAGTAATCTGCGTGTCTTCTATTGAAAGATATAGGCCATTTAAGTAGTGCCTCCAATCTTGATTTCCCATAGCAAAAGCGGTTTTACTGATTAAAGATTTAAGGTTTTGAGGGGTAATATTTATAGAGCTTGATTTTTCTTCTTTCTCAAAAACAGGAAAGTCTTCACTTGGCAGTGTTGCTAAATTATATTTACCGGAGTCTGTTTCAATCCTTAGGTTATCGCCATCTAAAAAGAAGTGAACTTCTGACATATCTGAAAAAAGTCTACACAACTCACTAAGCTTTTTTGCAGGAGCAGTTACCCTGCCCCCGCTTTTAAAGTTTGTTATTGTTGATATTGTTGATATCTCTGACTCTAGATCTGTAGCTGTAAGCCTTAAAGTAGACTCGTCCACTTCAAATAAAACATTTGCTAAGATTGGGAGAGTTTGTCTTTTTTCAACAACACCAAGGGTTGCTGTAAGAGATTTTACAATCTCCTCTTTTGATATATAAAAATCCATAATTAATTTGTTAGTGCTCTATT
>Ga0209502_10003853_pt1 | contig 11540 bp, 6 predicted proteins | sample ArcticOcean_MG_C_10_FD_187442 | JGI IMG/M metagenome (GOLD analysis project Ga0209502, IMG submission 187442) | Marine microbial communities from western Arctic Ocean - ArcticOcean_MG_CB11_90 (SPAdes) (version 2) | ecosystem: Environmental > Aquatic > Marine > Oceanic | place: Arctic Ocean...
GGGGGCGGCGAGGGGCGGACAGCTCAATATGCTGCAGTGGGCGCGCGTGAACGGCTGCCCGTGGGTTGCAGAGACGTGCGCGATTGCGGCGGCACACGGCTATCTCGGGATGCTTCAGTGGTTGCGCGCGAACAGCTGCCCGTGGGAGTATACAACGTGCTCAATGGCGGCAGAAGGAGGGCATCTCGATGTGCTGCAGTGGGCGCGCGCCAACGGGTGCCCGTGGGACCAGAACACGTGCTCATTGGCGGCACTTAAAGGGCACCTCGAGGTGCTGCAGTGGGCGCGCACGAAAGGCTGCCCGTGGGACGAGTATGAGTGTATGTTTGCGGCGCATGGTGGACACCTCAGGATGCTTCAGTGGCTGCGCGCAAATGACTGCCCATGGGACAGGACAACGTGCTCGTGGGCGGCGAGAGGCGGGCGTGTTGATATACTGCGGTGGGCGCGCGCCAACGGCTGCCCGTGGAACTACGAGACGTGCTTTTCTGCGGCGCATGACGGGCAACTCGAGGCGCTGCAGTGGGCGATCGAGAACGGGTGCCCTATTTACTTGCAGGGGTGCATGTCGATTGCGACGCAGAATGAACACCCGGATGTGGTGGCCTGGCTAAACGAGAACCAAGCACTGTCACACTGAGAAGACGATACACGAAACAAACTATAGACCACGCCGAAAAAGACAATTTGTTTTCAATAAAAATAGACCCACGTTCCACTGATTTTTGAACAAAAGAACGGACTGGCCCCACTGGTCTTTCTCACACTGCGCGTTGAATATTCGCCCAGCCGCGTTTGTGATTTTCAACCCGCGCTCGAACCGCCCGGAAACGAATAATATACTTTCTTTCTTGTATTAACAACAGGATACACAGGGGTCTCCCTAGTCGCTTGGGGGCTGCTGTGCTAGTCAGCAACACCCGTATTTCTCTCCAGGGAAATTCGCCGCAAATATCCACCAAAAAATATTCGTCTCACACGCCGCGTTTTCAAGGGCCTTAATTATAGCCCTTGGCGTGCGTTTTTACTTGAACTTTCCAGAGTCAAGGAACAAGAGTTCTTTGTAGGTGGCGTACGACCACAAGTTCGCCGGGCACTCAGCCTCTACGTTGTCGACAATCGTACGGACATTAATCATCGTCTCCAGGCGCAGAATACGGCAGAGCTTGGCAGACTCGTAGGTGTCCGCCGCGCCGTGAATGCCCGCGAGAGCCGCCTTGAGCTGCGTCACACCCTCAGCCATCGCGGCGGAGTCGATTCCAGCAGCCTTGGCGGAAGGAACGGCGTACTGAGTGATCATGTCGATCATGCAGCCGACTTCCATCTCGATGGTACCGACGTACGCCTCAAGCAGAATCTCTCTACGAGCCGCGCATTCCTCCTCGTCGAAGACACCCATCTCCTTGAACATCGCGACGTTTTTGGGCGCCACAATCGTGTTGATGGCTTCCACGCCAGAGTCGATGTGATTGATGCCGAGCTTGTCCGCTTCGTCGGGCCACGTAGGGTCGTAACCGTTGCCGTTGAAGACAACCTTTGAGTGTTTCTTCAGGAGGTCTTGTGCGACCGCCACAGCGGTCTCACCCGCTTCGATGCGCTCGGAAATCACGGCGAAGTACTTCGCCGTGGCGGCGTTGAGCACCGTGTTGACCAAGGAGACGTTTTGCGACGAACCGACGGCGCGGAACTCGAATCGGTGGCCGCCGTACGGGAAAGGCGACGTGCGGTTACGATCCTCGCAAGGCGCCTGGACGACGGGCAGAATGTCAACCCCGAGATCCACGGGCGTGGTCACAGGCTTGTATTCGTACACGTTACCTTCCATGAAATCCTTGAGGTAGGCGGTCATCTGCGTTCCGAGGTAGGTGGAGATGACCGACGGCGGCGCCTCCATCGCGCCGAGGCGGAAGTCGTTACCCGGGGAAGCGATGGACATACGCATGAGGTCACCGTACTCATCGACAGCGGCGACGATGGCGGCCATCACCACGGGGAAAATCTCGGCGTTGCCGGATTTCGCGGTCAAGTCGCCGGGATTGAGCAGCTGCGCGCCGCACAGCGTGGAGATGGACCAGTTGTTGTGCTTGCCACTGCCGTTCACACCCGCGAAAGGCTTCTCCTGCAGCAACGCGACGAGGCCGTGCTTCGTCGCGACTTCCTCACAAATTTGCATCACCACCAGGTTCTGGTCCGTTTGCGTGATCACGGAACCGAACTCGGGCGCAAACTCGTACTGGTTAGGCGCCACCTCTCTGTGACGCGTCTTCAAAGGGATGCCGAGCTTGTAGCACTGCTCTTGAATCTCCTTCATGCACGCCAACGCGGGGCCGTCGACGTGGATGGGTGCCATGTAGTGGTCGCACCCTTCCTGGCCGCGGGCGGGCATTCTACCCAGCACCGTGCGACCGGTGAACTGTAGATCCATGCGACGCTCGTACGCTTCGCGCGGGATAAAGAAGAGCTCCTGCTCGAGGCCGATGTTGTTCACCATGCCGGTGATTTCCATGCCCATGTGCTTGAAAAGCCTGGCGCCTTGCTTGGACATGGATTGATGCGCGCGGTGCAGAGGAGTCTTCTCGTCCAACGCCTTGCCGTTGTAGGAGACGAAACAGGCGGGGATGAAGATGCAGTCGTCACGAAGGAACACGGGGGAGGAAGGATCGATGGCGAGGTATCCACCCGCGGTGTGCGTCGCGCGCATCCCGCCGTTGGGATAAGAAGACCCGTCCGTCTCGCCAAACAGAATGTTTTTCCCCTTGAGCTCGAAGGTAGTGGAGCCATCGCGGTTAAACTCCAGCATGGACATCTGAACCTGACCGGTATCCCCGTGACGGAAGGTGGACGTCATGGGCTGGAACCAGTGGCAGAAGTTAGTGGCGCCCCGGTCAAGCGCCCAGGACAAAATCGCCTTTGCGATCTTGTCGGGCTTGGCGGAATCCTTGATCCAGCTGTAGTCTTCGAGGTCCGCCAGTTTCAGGCCATTGGCCTTCAGGTACTTGTCCGCGATGGCGCCTTTGAAGACATCCTCACCGTAACCGACCGAGAGAGCAGGCTGTGTGGTCATGGAAAGCGAGAGGATGGAGTGTTGTCAGCCGAGGGTCTGTCGTGTCGTTCCGACAGAATCGCGCCCCGAGATAAAAAGCGAATTGCTCAACCTTTCGCGTTCGCAGACTGGGTTCTGGACGATGCCGGCGGGAGAAAACGTACCTTATCGACATTGTGTGGGCCCATCTTGAACACAAGCTCGCGTGAGAAGAAGGTACTCGCGCGTGAGCGTCGTTGTGACGCCGGCTTGGTACCCTCGCAGGTAAGGCCGGAGAAAAAAACCCCGCAGAGATTTTTTAACAGGCAGGGAGTCATGAATGCCGATATTTCACGAGACCGTTTTCTACGACGTTGCTGTCTAAAAAGTGACTTTGTCTTTTGTATTTTTGAGATCCCTTCGTTATTTGTAAATCGTGGTTCGACTCCCTGACCTTTCGAGTTGGAGAAGCGACGACAATTTGGATTTGGCGCGAACAGGCGAAGGAGTCGCAGTCGTCTGTGATTTTTCCAAATCCACGTTTGCGCATTTGGGGAGCCAAAATATTACAAGCTTGCCTCATGAAGTCGTCCGAGACCCTCAGACACCAGATGACCCAAAGTGTATTTCTGACAAAACTAGGAAACTCTCGCACTCCCTCCTTTGAAAAGCCATTTCTTGCATTTCTTTATCCCGCACAAGCAAGGCGTGACCTTTTGCAACTGGTCTTTCGAGCGTCCCGCGGAGTATTCGATGACCAGCATCTCGCCGGCCGACACGTCGCGCATGGTGAACAGCCCGAATCGCGGCACGCGCGGGAGGTTGGAAAGCTTCTCATCTGTTTGTCGTTGCACACATTGTGGATGGTTTCGTCATTTTTTTCCCGCTCGTTGTGTACTCCCAGGGTCGTGACGTTGGGTTCGCAACAGTGGTTAAACAACCTCGCCGCGTTTCCGTAAACCGTGGGGTCCAACACGAACTTGTTTTTCGAGTGCATCTTGACTTGGGCTTGGTTTCTTCGATCTTTCGTTTTCCAGTTGGTTTACTCTTCACCTCCTTTCCCTTCGGTGGTGGCTTTACGTAAACCACGTACTTGTTCGGGGCGACGCTGTTCGTACACCGCCCGTTGCACTCGTAGGATAGGCAGAAAAAACCAGCGTCCTGCTTCAAAGGCATTTTCCCAATCGGCAAATTTTCGCGACGCGCGACGTGGAACAGGTTATCGCTCATGTTGTGAATCGCCTCGATGTGTACTTGGTGCGAGCCCCCCATCCACGTGAACAGGTTGTCGGGCATACGCGTGGGCCACAAATGGCCCTTGCATTCCCCTACCCACTTGACGAACACTTGCCCGTGTTCTTCCTTCGTCTCGTCCACCGATTCTATTATTCCTCGCCACGTAAGATGTTTCTGGCCAGTATTAACCTCCACCCACAGCCCCGGACGACATTCCTGCAGGGTTAAAGGTGCCAACTCGTCCTCCTCCTCCTCCTCCTCCTCCTCAACACGTCATGGCTCCGAATCCCCGTCCTCCACGCTGGGAAGGTCACCCATCGCACCAAGAGATGTCGTCGGAACCGCAGACCCCGCAGTCGGACTCTCGGGGCGCCTTGAGCTTTTTCCCTCGTTGACCTCCGCGGCGTTACTCGAATTCATGTTGGACCAGTGAGCGCGAGTCGCATGCTTTATGTGTCTCCCAGTACACCTCTTCGTTCTGATGCGCGTACGCTGGCCAACAGTCCGCTCGCTCGCGCCGACACCAATGGCGCGTCTTCCCTCTGACTACGATCCGGATACGAAATTTGATCTGTCCACTCGGACGGTTCGAAGTTTATTCGCCTGAAATGTGTCCCCACCAAACCAGTTGTGCAGCGCAACCGGTAGGTGTCGGCATGGCACGCCTCGAAGCGGAGGCGGGATGTTCTTCGGGTACGTGCCTCACGCGTGTTCTCCGTCCCGCCGGCTCGCATCGCTCGTCGCGCGCGCGCGTGTTCGCCACCTGACACCCTTTTCCCCCATCCCACGTTCCCACCAGACGAGGAAGAGCTCGAGGCGACTACGGAGGGACTTACCATGAACTTCGACGAGATCGTGAAGCGGGCCGGTGAGGTAAAGCAGGCGCAGATGCGGGACAAACGACGGAACTGGGAAGCCACCGCGGAGTTCGTGAAGAACACCATCGCGCACGACGCGAGCGAGGCTTATGCGAAGATTCGCAGCACCTCCTCGTCGGTACGGGAGAAGATCGATTTCGCGACTGCGCCGAAGGATGCGGGAAACGTTTTGTTTGCGAAAGGAAGGTACACGCAGGCGATGACGAAATACACGGAAGCCGTGGCAGTGTTCCGGTATTGGGTCCGGCAAATGAACGGCAAGGACCAGGAGTTGATTTGTCACCGAGACGACGAGGCCTTGCGCGGTACCGAGAAAACGTCCGTGCAAACTTTTCTCGCCGCCGTGTATCTCAACGCCGCGGCGTGTTTGCTGCGGAACAAACAAATGGCAACGCACCCCGGGGATGTGGTGTGGATTTGCACCGAGGTGGTTGCGATGCACCCGGGAAGTGCAAAGGCGTACTACCGAAGGGCGATGGCGTTCGTGGAGATGAACAGCTCGGCGTCGCTCGAGTCGGCGGTGAGGGACTTGAGGCGCGCCGCGAAGCTGGCGCCCGGAGACGCGGACGTGCGAGCGGCGCTGTCGAAACACGGCGCGGCATATGCGGCGCAACACGTGAAGGACAAACAGACGTACGGCGGGATGTTCAACACGCGCGACGGGTTGTACACCGAAACGGAACGGTCTACGATGTCCGCGCCCGCGGGGCCGGCGGAACCGACCCCGGCGGAGACTCTGTTTCCAGACGGTTTGTCCGAAACGGAGTTGAAACAGCGCGCGCTCGCGGCTGGTTTGGATTTGGAAGACCCGTTTGTTCTGAGGAAACTCGACGCTCGCGCGCGGGCGAGGCACGAAGAGTCGCTACGTGCGAAAGCGAAGGAGCTGGATATCGACCTGGATGACCCGGACGTACGCAAAGCGCTGGAGCTGATGGACGCGGAAACGAAAAGGCGAGAGCTGGGGATGGCGGCGCCGGCGCCGGCGAGTACGTGGCGCCGATGCATCGCGCGCGCGTTTGACAAGAAGCAAATCATAAACGTTCCGAACGTGCTGTACACGTATCTCGCGGTACGTCACGGCGTGTCGCTTTTACGTTCGGTTTCGTTTCGAATTTTGCGAATTTACAAGTACAAACAACGTTCCTGACACGGTTCTTTCTTTTCTCGTCTCTCCCTTATTTACAGGTCAACGCGATCGTGCGCGTCGCGCGGCTCATCGGTGAGAGCGTTCCAGGCCGGGATTTAGATTTTCCTTTCGACCACGAAGGTTTTTAGCGAGTAGCGCGGGTATTTATAGCTATTTATCGACGACCCCATGAAAAGAATCCCCCGTTGCTCTGCGTTTCCGACGCCGGCGACGCCGCGCACGTCTCGTCGCACGCCGCTCCCCACTTCCCCGCCAGCGCCCGAGCCACCGGCGCACCCACAGCTTCCCAGTGAAACACAACCCCCACCGCCGTGACAAGCGCGGCGATGACAAAAAGGAACGCGTACAGCACGACCCGGACGTTTACTTTGACGATACCTTCGCGGTCCGCCCCGACGCTTTCGATGTGTTCCTCCATGAGCTTGTTTCGTTCCTGTTTTGACGGAAAAGGAAAATACGGGAAGACGAGATTGGGAAATCAGCGGGCGGTCCGAGGAAACACGAGGAGTCGAGGTTCGGGGGTCGGGTGGTGAGACGTCGACGAGGCACGTCGTCGTTCACGTACCTTAATCGCTTCTAGTTCGCTGGACCTCTCCGCTAATTTCGCCTGAGGATATGGTGTGCGTGGGAGCCTCCCGGTCAGTCGTCTTGGTTTTGGATCTGACGACAAAAAGGGTGTTGTTGACATTAAATGCGCGAGGAGGACAGGGACGCCGCCGATGCGACCGAGAGGGAGGGAAAATCGGCGTACCTGCAGCTCCTTCACCTGCGCGGCGAGTTTTACCGCCCCGCCCGACGTAGACGTGGACGGGCCTTCTCCGCGCGCGTCACTCGACGCGCCTCCTCGGCGACACTCGGTGAAATACTCGGCGAAGCCGAACGAGGGGTCGCCGCGCTCGCTCTTCTCGGGGGACTTCCTTTGCGCAGGCACGGGGGTCTCCAGGTAGATATCGGGGTACCGGACCTCCTCGGCGGTCATGGCCATGGTTCTCGCGCGTGGACGCGAAGGCGCGCGCGGCGAGATTGAAGCGAATGAACGACGCTTCGATCTAGAACTGCGCGGGAGCCAAAATCTTGAAATCGGTGCAGGAAGATGACTAGTTCCGACGGGGTGATTGGAGAGTGATTGGACCACTAAAGTTGACCAAAACGCAGATCTGCCGAGGGGGAACGCCGATATCACTTTTTTTCGACACTCGAAGAAAAAAGCCGTTCCTCGGAAACAGTTGCGCGCGCGCTTCCGCGATGTTCCGCGCGCCCGACCCCAAGGGGACGGATGCGGCGCAGGAGCGGCGACGCCAACTAGATGAGTGGAAAGAACGTCGCGCGTCGAAAGGCGGTGGGCGCGTGTCTCTGGGCGGCGGGGCGCGTCAGCCCTTCGACTCGCGAAGAGGATCTACCTCCTCCGCTTCAGGCCGAAACGCGACCACGACCCCGAAATCTGAATCCGCGTCACGGCCGAGACACAGCGTATCCGGCGCTACGCCTGTGTCGCAGACGCAGCAATCCACGTCTGGGCGTAAGTCGTTGCTCGGCCGCGCGCCGTTGGTGAACGACAACGGCGTTGTTCGCCGTAAGTCCGCGGTTCCAAACGCGCGTGGGTCGGCATCCAAAACCGCTGAAAAACCGAAAAGCGTTGGCAAAAAGGCGACGGCGACGCGCGCCACGCCTTCGCCCCCCGTGATGACGCGCGACGTCGCACGACAACCCGATATCTACCCCAGCGCACGCGCGGAACACGAAACATCAGCCAGTCCGCCGTCCGCGGGCGCCACGAAACTCGTCCCCTCACCGGATGCGGTTTCGGCGTTCATGGCGAGCCTACGAGCGGGCGCCGGGGCGCACCACAGCCCGGGCGTCGCGCGGGATCGCGGGCGACCGATATCGGTCACCCAAGAATCCCCGTGCGAAGTCACTACCCCGAAAAGCGGCGTGAGCCACCACCGCCCGCACGCCGCCGCCATCGCGGCGTACACCCTGAGCCGCTCGGGTTTGTTGAGCCGACCGAATGATTCGCCGCCCCCCGACGTCGCCCCCATGCGACCTCTTCCCGATTCGGGAGGCAAGGCGGCTGCGCTCGACGCGGCGAGAACGGCGCGAGAGGCGCACGCCGTTGCGGTCGCGAAGGCGTCTGACCTGGAGGCCAAGCTTGCCAAGGCGGATAGCGAGCGCACTCGGCTTACGCACGACGTCGCGAGCCTGGGCGCGCGAATGGGCACGTTGCAAGCCACGAGCGAGGCACAGAGGTTGGAAACAGAGCGCGCGCGTTTTGAAGCAAGCGAGGCGTCGCGTTTGCTCGAGCAGGCGAAAGCCGCGGAAGCCGCGGCTGTGGAGGAAAGGGAGTTCACCATCGAAGCGCAGGCTGGGATGTTGCAGCAAATCAGCGGCGAGCTGGAACGCGCGGAGAAGGTACGTATTTCCCGTTTAACACGTTCCGCCTCCCTGATTGCCCATACGAGGCTGACACTTTCTTTTTTATCTCTCAAGTCGCGGGACGAAGCCGAGCGAAGCAAAGCGGCGCGGGACGAGAAGGTGTTGAAACTGCAAGCCGAGTTTGACCGAGCCGCCGCGGAGTTGGCGCAACGGAACTACCAGATTCACCAGATGCAGCGCAACGCTTGCGGGGGCGGCAATTTTGGAGCTTCCGGGAGGGAAAGTCTCGGTGGAGGTGTCGGGGGAATCTCCCTCGGCGATAGCGGTCGCGAATCGTCGTTGGCATCCGCAGCAGGGCGTCACTCGATGTCCCCTCGGCAGGCGGAGGATTTGCGAAACGCGGAAAGCGTGGCGCGGCAGTCGCAGGAAAGGCTGTTGGAACTCGTCGCGGCGAGGCAAGCCGCGGAGAGGGACGCCGCGGACGCGAAAAGCGCGGCGCAGGGTTGGGAAACCGAGGTTGGCCAGCGACGGAAAGATTTGGAAATCATGCAAGAAGAGCTGGAAGGGTGTCTGGAGGAGGAACGCGCCGAGCGACGGAAAGCGGAGGAGGCATTCGCGTCGGCGCGGGAAAAGAGTGCAAATTTGGAACGCGTGGTGGAACAACGAGCGGAGGAAATCTACGCGTTGGAGGAAAAGCTGGTGGCCGCGACCGGCGCGACTGAAAAAATGAAACGCTCGTGTGAAGAGCGAGACGCGCTGCTTCGCGACGGGTCGTGTGTTTTGGAACAGAAAGAAGCCGAGTTGGACGCCGCCGCGGAGTACGCGCTGCAGTTACGGCAACAGCTGCAAACCCTGGAGCGCCAACGCTTGGAAGCGAAGGCGATTGGAACGCCTTCGAAAACGGTGGCGAAGATGGCGGCCAAGGAGGGTGAGATTCGGACGCTGCGAGCGGAACACGAACAGTCAATGGCGGACGCGAGCCGTGACCGCGACGCGTTAAAACTCGCGCTGCAGGAGAGGGACCTGGCGCTTGCCGAGGCGTCGCGCGAGCTGCGAGTCCGCGAGGGCGAACAGCGCCGGCTTGAAACGGAAGTCGCGAAGCGCGGCGCGGCGCTTTCGCCCGTGCGCGGGGAACTTGACTCAACGCGCGCGACCCTGGCGTCCATGAGGGCCACGCTGGACTCACGAGACGCGCAGCTGGCGGAGATTAGTTCGCAGCTGCGAGTCGCCATGTCCGCGGAGAAGAAGCAAACCGAGCGGATGCGTCGGCTGGAGATGTCGTTGACGGAGCGCGAAACGATGGTGCGCAACATGGACGCGCAGCTTAAAGCGGCGGAAACGACCGCCGCGGAAGCGACTTCCACGGTGGCGGAACGCGACGAAATGTACCGAGCCTTATCGCAGCGCGAATCCACCCTGGTTGACCTGCAGGCGCGGCTCGCCGTGGGCGAGGCGTCGCAAGGCGAGCTTCAAGCGGCGCGGCGAGCCGAGGCTGCCGCGCGCGCGCGCGCCGAGGCGCTCGCCGCGGAGATTGCCAAGGAGGAGACCAGAAGCGCGCGTCTTGTTGAGGAGCTTGTGGCTGCTGAGGAGCTCGTTGAGCTTGAGCGCGAACGACGCGCGCAACTGGAATACGAAACGAACGAAGCCGTGGCGCAAAGCGAAGCGGCGAACATGGAACGCGTGGCTGAGCTGGAAGGTGCGATTTTACAAATCCAAACAACAGCGGAGCAGCGCATCGAAGAAGCGGAGGGTAGGGTTGGGTCTGATGAATTGAAACGACGTCTCGCAGCGGCTGAACAAGCCCTGGCGTTCGCCATGGAAGACCTGGAGAGTCACAAACTCGAGCTGGACGCCGCGCACAAAACGCTCGCGGCGACGGATGCGGATCGGAAACGGCGGCAATCCTTGGAAGCGAAACAAATCGACTCGCGTCGCGCGGTGGCGGAAGCCGAGAACCGCGCGTCGGCGGCGCGGCTTTCGTTTGCGAATGCGGAGAGACAATGCGCGGAGCTGGAAACCACGGTTGCGAGGCTCACGAACGACTTGGAAAGCGAGCGGAAACACACCAAGCTCTCCATGGAAACAGCCGCGCGGCTTCACCTGCAAAAAGAAGACGCCGCGAACGCGTCGCGCGCGGCGCTTGACGCGAAGCTCGCGGCGGCGGAGGCGGCTGAGACCGCGAGCCGGCGCGTCGCGGAGCGCGTCAGCGCGGAACTCGAGGAGCTCCGGGGCGATTTCGGGCTACAGCAGCAAAGAAACGAGGACGTGGATGACGAGCTTCGCAGAATGGAGGACGAGCTCGCCGAGGCGGACGAGAAAGTCGCCGCCGCGCTCGCCGAGGCGGATGACGCCAAGGAAAAAGCCGATTTGACTGAAAAAGAGAGTCTGTTTTTCCTGGGCGAGATGCAAGCCGCCGTGGCGGACGCGGAGAAGAAAATCGTGGCGCTTCACAAAACCGTGGCTTCACGGGACATGAAGCTTTCGCAAGTCACGGGCGAAGTGAAGGCGCTGAAAAACGCGTTGATTGAACGGGAGACACGAATCGCGTCGCTGGAAAACGACGGAAGAGTGGTTTTCGAAAACGAACTCGCCCTTCTCAACAAGGCGCACGCCGAGGAGCTGGTGTTCGCGAAGGGCGAGGTCGAGGGCGCGAACGTGATGCTCGACATGGAGAACCAACAGCTGGTGGCGAGCCTCGAGGAAAAGAGGGCGAAAATCAAGAGCCTGCAAAGCGAGCTTTCCCGAGCCGTGACGAAACACAAGCAGCTGAAAGACACGTCGGAGATGGCCAAGGCGGCGCGCACCGTGGCGGAGGAAGGGCGAGTGGCGGCGGAACTCGCGTTGCGGGGCGGGTCGGGTGGGAACGTCGTTTCCGTGGAGACGC
>Ga0209502_10003863_pt1 | contig 11515 bp, 9 predicted proteins | sample ArcticOcean_MG_C_10_FD_187442 | JGI IMG/M metagenome (GOLD analysis project Ga0209502, IMG submission 187442) | Marine microbial communities from western Arctic Ocean - ArcticOcean_MG_CB11_90 (SPAdes) (version 2) | ecosystem: Environmental > Aquatic > Marine > Oceanic | place: Arctic Ocean...
TCTTTTGGGAATTAGTGCAATTAGGAGGAGAAATAAGACAAATTCATTTATTGGAATCTCCAAAAGTAGAAGATTACATTACAACGTATCCAAAAGGGGGGGACAATACTGTTACAACCAAAATTGCCAAAAAAGATTGGGAGCTGTTTGACGAAGAAAAACAATTGGGTAGAATCTGGATTAACGAAGAACAGTATTTCGATAACATTCCACTTACAGCTTGGGAGTTTTATATTGGAGGCTATCAACCAGCACAAAAATGGCTTAAAGACCGAAGAGAGCGAATCCTAGAATTTGATGATATTTTGCACTATCAAAAGATAATTGTTGCCTTATCTGAAACACACAGAATAATGGAAGAAATAAATAAGATTGATATAGAATCTTAGGCTATCTCTTGATAATCTATAATCTGGAGTTTTTTATAGCAAAATTGTAGAGTATAATCTAGAGGATTGTTTTCCCTTATTTTCTTTTATTTGCAGTGAAGGTTTACGAAAACATGTACGAAAAATGGCTAAGACCATATAAACATTGTTTGTCATATTCTGTATTGGGAAATAGTGAAATTTATTTTTTTAGTTAAAGTAGAGTTATGTTTTTTTCACGATACTTATTAAATATTTGTGAGTCTGGATTATGTTCAGTTACAAGTGTATGCAGTATATTAAGATCACATATTTTATATCTGTTAATAGTATTAAGCTTTTTAGAAATAGTTAATGACACTAACTTTTTAGAAGCCTTAATCATAGCTTTTTTCATCTGAGTAATTTCCCAATCACTGCAAGTGATTCCTTCGTTTAAATCTAAATAGCTTGTTCCTAAAAAACAAATATCTGCTTTAATCTCCGACAGAATATTAATGGAACTTCCTCCAGTTGATAATTGAGAGCTTCTTGATAGTTTTCCTCCAATAAAAATCACTTCCTCATACTCTGAAGTATTATTAAGCAATTCTATTGCCATAGGTAAGCTAGGAGTAAAAAATGTTAGATTTAAATTCTTAGGAATTAGTTTGATTAACTCTAAATTAGTTGATCCTCCACTAATTAAAACGACATCTCCTTTGTTTAATAAAGATATTCCTTTTTGGGCTATGATTGTTTTGCTTTCTAACTCGTAAACTTCTCTGTTTCTTCCTGAATAGACATTAAATCCATTTGATACGGCTCCACCATGTACTTTTTTTAATTTTTGTAAAGTATCCAGCCCAGTAACATCTCTCCTAACTGTGTCAATTGACACTTTTAATATCCCAGCTAAATCCGTCAAAAGTACTCTATTATGGAGATGTACCTCGTTAAGTATAATTTGAAGTCGTTGTTTTTTATTCAATTATAAAGTATTTGTACGTTAATCTTTAGTTTCAAAGCACATGCAATGTATGAGTTTTACACTAATATCATACATTTAAACTGCAAAACAAGTATTTTAAGCTGTTTTAAGCGTAAAAATAATAAAAAGCTGCATTTTATTACTGTATTTTACTGCAAAATATTTATTTTACTTTATATTTGTCCAAACCAATAATTTAAATAGAGCCTCATGAAAAAAATAAATGAAAACTTTTTTTACTTTAGGAACATTCAATTAATGAATAGCCTGTTGGCATTTATATTTTTTGGATTTACAGTTCATGCCCAATTAGATTATGAACTAAAGGGTAATGTAGTCGATGATATAGGTTCACCAATACCTGGTGTAACCGTTCAAATTGAAAACACAAATTACGGTGCGATTACAAATTTTGATGGTAATTATAGCTTAAAAGCAAATCTAGATGCTGGTAGTTACAAACTTGTTTTTAGATCACTGGGTTTGACTACGCAAGAAATCATACTATCACTTGATTCCCAAGCGGAAGTAGTGACTGATGTTGTTATAACCGCCGATATTTTAGGACTCGATGCTGTTGTGGTTACTGGTGTGGGAGCATTAACAGCAAAAAAACAAATTGGAAATACTATTTCAACTGTTGAAGGATTAGATATTGCTCAATCTGGCTCGTTAGATATTACTGGTGGTCTTTCCGGAAAATTAGCTGGAATTCAAGTAACACAGAACTCAGGTGATCCTGCTGGAGGTATTAGTGTACGATTAAGAAGTGCTAGTACGGTAAATGGTAGTTCTGATCCGTTATATATTATTGATGGGGTAATTGTAAATAATAAATCTACTAATGTTTTAAACGTGACCAGTGTTGTTCAAAATCGACTTTCAGATATTAGTCCGCAGGACATTGACAGAATAGAGGTAATAAAAGGTGCGGCGGCGGCGGCCATTTATGGGTCTCGTGCTAGTAACGGTGTTGTTCAAATTTTTACAAAAAAAGGAAAGACTGGAGAACCCTTAATTACGATTTCAAGTAGTGTTAATTTTAATTCTTTAAGAAAGAAACGGGATTTTAATCAAGAACCTTTTGACTGGATTTCTAGCGATATAAGCATACTAGATAAGGAAGCGGTAACTAGATATGACTATCAGGATATGGTTTTTGAAAATTCAACAGGAACAGATAATTATGTTTCTATTTCGGGAGGAAAAGAAAACACTAATTATTTTGCATCATTTTCTTACCTTGATAATGATGGTATTCTTAAAGGTACAGATTTTGAAAGAGAAGGTGGTCGAATAAGAATAAATCAAAAAATTAATGATTGGGCCTCTGCTTCTTTTGGGACGTATATATCCACAAGTAATAGTAACGACAAGCCTAATGGAGGTTATGGGTCTGGGGTGCTGCAAACCATCCTATTTACTAATAATAAAATTAATCCAGCACAAGATGCAGATGGTAACTATCCCAACATGACCTTTTACCCAAATATTTTGGAATACATAGAAACTTTCGATTTTCAGCAAAAGAATAATAGAGTAATTAGTGATTTACAAATTAATTTGACGCCCATGGAGGGCCTTAAATTAAATTATATTCTTGGTTATGATAATGCAGAATCTATAGGTTCCACATATGTACCCATTAGCACCAATACTGATGTATTAGGTCGTGCAAGTAATACATCCATAAGTACAAAACAATTAAATAGTGATTTGAATGCTAATTATAGTAAGTATTTTGGAGACAATTTAAAGTCTACAACTTCTGTTGGGTTCTCATGGCAGTCAGATGAGACCAATCTCCGATCTATTTCAGGAACAGGATTAGCATTAGGTGTAAAGACAACCAATGGAGCCGCTTCAATTTCTACAAATGAAAACAGAAGTGAAAGGACTTTTTGGGGAGGTTTCTTACAACAAACGTTTGGCTTTAATAATAAGCTATTTTTAACAGGTGCAATTAGACTTGATGGCTCTTCAGTATTCGGAAAAGATGAAAGAAATCAGTTTTATCCAAAAGCAAGCATGTCATATTTGGCTTCTGAAGAAGATTTTTGGAAAGAAAGCGTAGAGGACATATTTAGTAGTTTTAAACTGAGAGCCGCTTGGGGTCAAGCAGGTAATCTTACAGCTATTGGTCCCTTTGACCGATTATCAAATTACTCTGCAATAAGCATTGATGGAAGCTCGGGTTTAATTGCTCCAACGGCACTTGGTAATCCTGATTTAAAACCTGAAAGACAAACCGAACTGGAGTTTGGTGTTGATATGGCTTTATTAAATAATAAGATTGGAGTAGAACTCACATATTACAAACAAGATATAGAAGATCTTTTATTGGCTAGAACATTATCACCATCAACTGGTGCTCGTTCAAGGATTGAGAATATTGGAACGATGACAAACAAGGGTTTTGAAGTATTAATCACGGCTACACCAATTCAAACAATCGATTTTGGTTGGTCAATTACTGGAACTTATTCTTCAAATAAGAACGAAGTAAATAATATAGAAGGAGAACAATTTGGAATTGGGAATTTTGGATTTTCTGTTGCCAAAAACGGTAATCCTTTAGGTGTTTTTTATCAAGGATTCTATGCAAGAAATTCAGATGGAAGCTTACTTTTAACTCCCAGTGGTTTACCGCAAAGAGAAAGAGGGTCCATTGATGTAAATGGAAACCCCGTTCCCGAAAGAGATGGGTCTGGTCAGCCTAGCGGTGCTAACTTAAGCAAGGTTATTGGAGATCCAAACCCAGATTATATAGCCTCTTTAATTAATGAGGTCAACTACAAGGATTTTTCTTTTAGAATGCAATTTGATGCAGTTCAAGGAGTTGATGTTTTGAGTTGGGATAAACGTATGTTTTATCGTTTTGGAGGTGGGCCAGCCTCTGCTAGCGAATTAGTAGGAAATGATGTTCGTGGAACTGGAGCAACCAAATTTGGTATTGCTGAAGCTTATATTGAAGATGGTTCTTATATCAAGCTACGTGAAATATCAGCATCATACTTATTGGAAAAACCTCTAAAAGGGATTAATAGTGTTAGATTCACTTTAACAGGGCGTAATTTATTCTCAATTGATAATTTCTCAAGCTACGATCCTGAAGTAAATATGGATGCTCAGAGTAACGGTTCAAGAGGAGGTGTTATGGGACTAATCCCTATTCCAAGAGTAATTAAAATGGGAGTAATAGCTTCTTTTTAACTAATTGCATAAATCTTAAAAAAATGAAAAAAATGAAAACATATAAAATCGCAAGTATAATAGTTATAATCAGTTGCTTGTTTGCGGCATGTGAAACTGAATTTGAAAATGTTAACAATCCTACTGAAGAAGTTGTATTAGAAACTAAAGAAGGTCTTTTTGCATTAGCTACTGGCATTAGACAGTATTATTCAACAGCAGTTTTGAGACAGATTATCGAAACTCCAGGCATTACAACAAGAGAACTAGGGGTCACCAATACTTTTTTAAATATTAATGAATTAGCTAAAGGAGGCGCTGAATTACCTAGTGAGAGCGGCGGCATCACGAATCCTTGGGTAACTCTTTTGAGAGCCAAAGGGATGTCTGAGTCATTAATTGTCGGAGCTGATAGCGTCGAGCTTACTGATGGTACAAAGGCAGGACTTTTGGCATATGGTAAATTGTTTAAGGCCATGTGTCTAGGCTCATTAATTCAGATGTTTGAGCAAGCTCCTGTTAATAACGCTTCAGATGGACAAGCACCGTTTAGTGATCGAGCAACTGTATTGCTTGCTTGTATAACATTGCTTGAAGAGGCATCTAATTCATTGTCAGGAACCACTATGTCAGATGAATTTAAATCAACCGTTCTTTGGACAGATATTAACTTACAAAAAACAATAAACGCCTACCTTTCAAGATACCAATTGCTAGCAGGTAATTATACAGAAGCTATTGCTGCTGCGGATGCAGTATTAAATGATGGTGATTCAACCAATTCAATGTGGACCTTTGATGCCAATAATCAAAATCCAATCTGGAATAGAACAGTTAACTCCGCCGACTTAAATCCACAAACTAATTTTGGTTTACTAGGTACATATATTCCCGAAGTAGGAGATGGTCGCGTAAGTTTCTATCTAGGTGCAGATGCAGGTATTGCAAATGCTGATGCCGGGGCACAGCCTTTAAGTGAAATGCTTGGTTTTTTTGCTACGAGCACATCACCTATTCCAATTTATCTTCCTGGTGAAATGTTATTAAATAAGGCAGAAGCATATGCCAGGCAAGACCAATTGAATAATGCCGTTATTCAATTAGATTTAGTAAGACAAAAAAATAGTGACCCTCTTGGTGTTAGCGCTAATCTTCCTGCCTGGACAGGCAACGCCACAAACCAGGCAGATGTTTTGGAAGAAATATATAAGAACAGATCTATTGAGCTCTTTTTAACAGGAATGAGATTCGAGGATAGTAGAAGGTTTCACCCAGATTTTGCAGTGCCTTCTGCAGCCAATACAACTAATGAGAGAAATAGAAACTTTTATCCTTATCCTAGCATAGAAAGAGAAAACAACAAAAATACACCATCAGATCCATCTATTTAAAACTTTAGTTATTTAGTTGTGTATGTAAGGGCAGTTTAAATACTGTCCTTACATACACAACTAATTATCAAGTAAAGTCTCTGAATTAAGAGTACTAAGAATAATAACAATTAAAAAATAAACTTTAATGAATTATGCAAGTTTATTCGGGTCTTGATGTTTTACTTCGGGATGAAACCATTCAAAATAAATATAAAGGAAACGTAGCATTGCTATGCCATAATGCATCCATTGATTCCTCATTTATACACGCTGCAGTGAGATTTAAAAAAATTTTTGGTTCAAGGTTTATAAAAATTTTTGGCCCGCAGCATGGCTTCTCAACCGATGTTCAAGATAATATGGTTGAGACAGATCATTATATACATCCATATTTTAACATTCCAGTGTATTCCCTTTATTCGGAAACACGTATCCCTACAGATGAGATGTTAGAAAACATTGATCACTTTTTTATTGACTTACAAGATGTTGGCTGCAGAGTTTATACCTACATCTATACACTTACATTATTGCTTGAAAAATGTGTTAATAAGGATGTCCAAATTATTGTACTTGACCGTCCTAACCCTATTAACGGAATTGATATAGAGGGAAATATTTTAGAGCCAGAATTTGAATCATTTGTTGGCCGCCACCCTATTCCAGTTCGTCATGGAATGACTATTGGAGAAGTAGGGATAATGCATCAAAATTTATGGGCCAGAAGAAAAACCAACTTTGAAATAATAAAAATGCAGCATTGGAAAAGAGACATGTTCTTTGAAGACACTAAACTACCTTGGATTTTACCCTCACCGAATCTTGCAAGAGCCAAAAGTGCTTTAACTTTTCCTGCTACTGTTTTTTATGAAGGGACACTTTTAAGTGAAGGACGTGGCACTTCTCAGCCTTTAGAAATTGTTGGCCACCCAAAAATTGAGCCTTATTCTTTTTATAAAAATCAGTTGTCTCAAAGCATAAAAAAATCAAAACTTGGAGGTTTTGTTTTAAGACCCATTACCTTTCTTCCAACATTTCAAAAACAGGTCAATATAGTTTGTGGTGGTTTTCAAATTCATGTTACAGATAAATCAATCTTTAAACCTTGGCGTGTAGGGCAATTGTTGATGCGTGAATTGTACCATCATTTAGGAGATGATTTTGAATGGAAAAATCCACCTTATGAATACAACTATAGCCAAAAACCAATTGATATTATTAATGGTACAGACAAATTGAGGAATTGGGTCGAAAATAATCAATCTATTGAAATACTTGATTCTTTCGAAAACTTAAAAGACTATAGATCAAAACTTAACGAAATTAAAATCTATTAGAAAATCACAATGATAAACTTAATTTGGAAACCTTAATTGTGTTTGTGATTTCGAATAATCTAGTTTAAAAATAGATAACATAAATGAACGGATCACTAACTTTAAAAATCATAGCTTCTTATTTTGGTAAATTAATGTTAATATCACATTTTTTCTTAAAAAACTCAAGTGATGATTTATTATTATACAGGCGACAGAAAACCTCCTTGGCCAATAGTTGCCTTAGGAATGATTGGAGCTGTATTGTCTGGTGTTACTTTTTTACACATTCCAGGTAAGGTAGGTAATAATTATTTTTATTACTTACAGTTTGTTTTTGGAAATGTTTTTGGATATGTATTTATTAAAGATCTAATGATTCCCATCTATTATGATTTGAAAACTCGTATATTTTCGATTTGGGATTTATGAATATCTCTTCAAGCACAATATCGACTATTATTGGATAAACAATATTTAAAAAGAAATAATGAACACTCCGAAGCTAACCACCGAAAAATCTTCTAACTATAATGATTTAGAAAAGATGGATACATTAAAACTCCTTACCAATATAAATAGTGAAGATAAATCTGTTGCTTTTGCTGTTGAAAAAGCAATTCCTGTTTTACATGAACTCGTTGAAATTATTGTGTCAAAAATGAAGCAAGGTGGGCGACTATTTTATATTGGTGCTGGGACTAGTGGAAGATTAGGTGTTCTTGATGCATCAGAATGTCCACCAACTTTTGGTGTTTCAGATGATTGGGTAATTGGCCTTATTGCAGGAGGTGATAGTGCATTAAGAAAAGCCGTTGAAAACGCTGAAGATGATGTTAACCTGGCTTGGACTAATTTACAAAAATTTAATATTAACAAAAATGATGTGCTTATAGGAATTGCAGCGTCAGGAACAACTCCCTATGTTATTGGAGCTATTCAAAAAGCTAAAAAACAAAACATTATTACCGGATGTATTACATGTAATGAAAACTCACCATTATCACATGAAACAGACTACAATATTGAGTTAATTGTTGGCCCTGAATTTGTTACTGGAAGCACAAGAATGAAAGCTGGAACAGCTCAAAAATTAGCATTGAACATGATTTCTACAACTGTTATGATAAAAATGGGTAAAGTGCTAGGGAATAAAATGGTTGATATGCAGTTATCTAACAAAAAGCTAACCAAGAGAGGTGTTAAAATGATAATGGATGAACTCGATATTGAAGAAGAATTAGCAAAAAAATTATTATTAAAACATAAGAGCGTAAGGAAAATATTATATAAGTATAATAAAAACTAGAGCTACAGTAGCACACATCAAAATTTTGTAATTCATATGATCTAATTTATCAATACAATGTACAAAACTGTTTTTAAAGCTTGTTTTATATAAAGCGGCTAAGCTAATTTTGGGCTTAGAGAGAGGGGTTGGTTAGATAATATACCCTTTTCAGCAGCACAGTCCCAAAAGGAAAATGAATTTAAATTGAGAGGGTGGGGTTAATATTGAAACTTTTAGGCTGGCCTAACATGAATTTGAATCGGTAATATATCATCATGCTTTTTCATGTATAAGTCAAAATCAGTTTTTTTAAGACCTATAAGTTTTTTGAGTTTTTTATTAATGAAAAATTAAATATGAAATACTAAGCTACATATATTGATTGATTTATACAAAAATCACATAATTTACTCAAACAAACCTTGAAACCAAAACAAGAATATTTATTTCCTTCGCTTCAGAAGTTGCTCTAGTTGGGGTATTTTTTGTACTAGATTATAGAGCAAAAACCAGAGGCTTCTTTTCCCTTATTTTCTTTTATTTGCAGTGAAGGTTTACGAAAACGTGTACGAGAAATAGCTAATGCTATATAGACATTGTGTTTGTCATGTTCTGTATTGGAAAGTAACGTACTATTCTTTTAGTTTCTTATGCCTGAAAACACTAGTTAATTTGGGTCTTACATAAATAATGAAATATACGTTTCGCATAGTAACAGCATTCCGTTTTTTTTATAAGTTCACATTAATAAACTGTACAATACAGCATATAAAAAAAAGTTTATTCATCAATAAAACATTTTTCATTTTATTAAATTGTCTTAGGATGAGGTTTACAGATAAATAAAAAATTAACCCAAAAGACAAAAAATTAACTTTTAAAGCATTCAAAAATTGTCCTTCAAAAATTAAATCGTAAGAATGCGTGATGTCGCAGAAACTACATTTTAATCCAATAAATGTTTCTATTAGACAAAAATGGGGAATATAAGCACCCTTAAATAAGATGTATAAAACAATTCCAGCTAAAATAAAAAGCTCTTTGAAACGATTAAAGATCGATTGTATTGATGAGAAATTGGAAGTCATCTTTTTCTTTGCTTGGAATTATAAAAATCAGAAAACCTAATGGGAAAAAACAAATGCCTAAAATCCAAGATAAAACATTAGGAATAAAACTATATTGGATGTTAATAAATGTCTCATTCTTTTTATTTTTATAAAGAGAAACTTGAGTTTTCTGATCATGAAACGTAGACGATGAATGAAATGAAATTAGGTTTGAACTACTTAAAACGGGCATACCTAAAAAATTTAAGCGCTCACTAATTTCATTTAAATCAGTTAATTCTGTTTTGCGAGAAACTATTCCTGTAAACATAATTTATCCTTGCCAAATAAAACCACATGAATTACATGAAGTTGGTTTTTTGGACATTAACAGAGCTAATAAACCAATTGGGAAAAAGCAGATAGCAACAATAATTTGCCAAGATTCATAGCCACCAGATTGTGTTGGTTTTTTACATTCAGGACAGGAAACAACAGCCATAATTTTAATTAATTAAGATAATAATAATAAATCTACAATTATTATTTAATATATCATCTTTGTTGTCTTTTTTTTTAAATGACTTAAAATCAAAAGGTTTGATGTTTTTTTAATAAATAAGAAATATATTATTTGAAAATTTATAGCATATATGTATCTTTACTTATGAATTTTGCTTTATGATTCAATTGAAATTGTGTCTGCTTCTAACTATAAAACATTTGTATATTCTTAGCCCAAAGAATAAGGGTTTAATTGTTGTTATTTTTAGTATGTTGTAATCTGGAAAACTAGATATAACTTAATGAGAGGTTTTTTTACTCTATTTATATTATTACTCATACAAGATTCCTTGTATGCTCAACTAAGTAAAACACATTATGTGCCGCCAGTTGCTTATTCAAGTGAAACGGGTAGCAATGCCATTCCAAACCAAGGCCACTATTTTTATATATCAACTCCCAGTACAGCATCAGTAACAGTCAACATTAGAGCTGTTGGTGGGGGTGTCACTTCAGCAGTTGTTGCAAATTCATCTCCTTATACTTTTACTATTGATGCTCCTGGAGGTACTGATGAATCTCAAATTGCTATTGGAGCCAGTAGTTCAGATGTCGTTTCTTCAACAAGTAAAGTAATTACAAACAAAGGATATATCGTAGAGGCTTCTTCTGAAGTATATGTAGCTTTAAGAATAGGAAGCGATTCTCAGGCAGGAGCATTGGTAAGTAAAGGTGGTGCTGCCTTAGGAACTGATTTTAGGGTAGGTGCTTTTACCAACTACAATCCGCTATCTAACTATTCGTCGTTTCTTTCTGTTATGGCTTCAGAAAACAATACCCAAATAGTTGTTAATAATATTAAAGACGGGGTTGACCTATTGGACTTTAATGAAAAAACTTTAGGAATCTCAGATTCAGGAATGTTAAACGATATTTCCTTTACGCTTAATAGAGGAGAAAGTTATACCATAATTACGCGTTCTGATCAAGGAACTGACGTTACATCGGCGCTAGAATTTGAAGCTTCTCAAAAAACAAATTCGGATGGGCTTATTGGAGCCTACATAAGTGCAAACAAACCCGTAGTTGTTAATAGTGGATCTATGAATGGTAGCTTTCATAATGGAGGCGGAAGAGATTTTGGTTTTGATCAACTTGTAGATTATAGTAAAGTGGGTACCGAATATATTTTTGTTAAAGGAATGGGATCAGATGGATGGGAAAATATATTGCTTGTTGCTCACTCAAACGAAACCACAATAACGATCAATGGTAACCTTGTTACTAATGCTTTTGTACACGGTAAAGGAGCTAATATATCTGGATCATACATTACTGCCCCTGTTGATTTAAGTATAGATGCAGGAGATTATTATTTGATTGAAGGAGATTTATATTCTCCAGAAGGGAATATGTATATTCAGTCCTCTGCCCCTGTTTTTGCTTTTCAAG
>Ga0209502_10003870_pt1 | contig 11502 bp, 8 predicted proteins | sample ArcticOcean_MG_C_10_FD_187442 | JGI IMG/M metagenome (GOLD analysis project Ga0209502, IMG submission 187442) | Marine microbial communities from western Arctic Ocean - ArcticOcean_MG_CB11_90 (SPAdes) (version 2) | ecosystem: Environmental > Aquatic > Marine > Oceanic | place: Arctic Ocean...
TGGATAGATAAAATTCTACCTTCTGGTGTGCGCAATTCTGTTGGCGACAAGACGTCTAGTAGCGTGCCTGAGGGCCTCTGGAAAAAATGTGTCAAATGTGAGGCAGTTCTATATCTGCCCGACGTAGAGCGCAACGAGGACGTTTGCCCCAAGTGCGATCATCACATGCGCATCGGCGCTCGCTGGCGTCTGAGCCGTTTTTTCGATGCCGGTACGAGTGAGGAAATCCTGTCTGAAATTGTGTCTGAAGATCGGCTGAAATTCAAAGACAAGAAACGCTATAAGGATCGATTGATATCAGCGCAAAAAGCGACGGGCGAGAAGGACGCGCTGGTGGCGATGCGCGGCACGCTGCAGGGTTTACCTGTGATCGCCGTCGCTTTTGAATTCGAGTTTCACGGCGGATCCATGGGATATGCAGTAGGTGAGAAGTTTACCCGCGCCGCTCATATGTCGTTGGAAGATAAGATTCCTCTTGTCTGTTTTTCGGCTTCCGGCGGTGCGCGCATGCAGGAAGCTTTGATTTCCCTGATGCAGATGGCCAAGACCAGTGCTGTCATCGAGAGAATGAAGCTGGCTGGTGTGCCTTATGTCTCTGTGATGACAGACCCGATCTATGGTGGGGTTTCTGCATCATTGGCCTTGCTGGGTGATATCAATATTGCCGAGCCAGATGCCCGCGCAGGGTTTGCAGGGCCTAATATCATCGAACAAACTATTCGACAAAAACTTCCCAAGGGATTCCAGCGCAGTGAGTTCCTGCTCGAGCATGGTGCGATCGATATGATTGTGCATCGCACTGATATGCGCGATACCATTGCGAGATTATTATCCAAGTTGACTGGGCGTCCGCTGACCATCGTAGTAGAAGAAGAGTTGGATGAGCCTCACGATAGCGAAGAAGCGCCTGCGGCTATCCCGGCGGAGGAGGATGAATAAAACGTCTCTGACACAGTGGCTGCAACGCCTAGAGACAGTTCATCCCATGGAAATAGACCTTGGTCTGGAGCGGGTTTTGACCGTAGCTCACACTCTGCAGCTGTTGCCACTAAAACAACCCGTCGTTACCGTTGCCGGAACCAATGGGAAAGGGTCTACTGTAGCCGTTATGGAGGCGCTGATAAGTGAGGCTGGATATCGTGTTGGCGTTTTTACGTCGCCCCATTTGCTGCGCTTTAATGAGAGGATTCGAGTTGCCGGTGTCGATGCTTCGGATGCAGAAATTGTCCATGCTTTTGATCTCATCGACCAAGCGCGCGGCGCAATTTCTCTTACCTACTTCGAGTTCGCCGCATTGGCCGCACTGCTTATTTTTGAGGCCAGTGAGTTGGATTATGTTGTCCTAGAGGTAGGTTTGGGTGGGCGCTTGGACGCGGTAAACATAGTTGACGCCTCGGTGGCGGTTATCACCAGTATCGACCTCGACCACCAGGGGTGGCTAGGCAATTCTCGAGGCGAAATTTCACGTGAGAAGGCTGGTATACTGCGCAGGGGCTGCCCGGTGGTCATTGCGGATGCTAACCCTCCGCCGGAATTGTTAGATTGTGTTGTGGATGCGGCAGCCAGCCCTGCTCTCTATTTGGGGCGAGAGTTTTCTGTAGCTGCTGTGGACGGACAGTGGCAGGCTCAAGTACAGATGCCAGATGGTGCTTCAAGGGCGCTGTCGGTGGTTACAAATGGATCTCTGTTGCCCGAGAATATTGGGGCGGCGGTGCAGGCATCGCTGTTGCTGGGCATTGAGTTCAGTAACGGCTGTTTAGCCGGTGCTTTGTCTAAGGTGAGCGCGGTGGGGCGTCGCGATGTGCGGCAGGTGGCTGGACGAGACTACGTACTGGACGTGGCTCACAATCCTGCTTCAGTGTCTAAGTTACTTGAGTTTTTGAATGCAACACCTTGTAACGGTAAGAGAATATGCATTTTTTCTGTTATGACAGATAAAGATATATCGAGTATTATAAAGGCAACAGCCGGACACTTTGATGCCTGGTTTCTGGGTGACCAGCCGGGTAATACACGGGCTGCTGGCGCAGCGGAGATTGCTGCATTGCTCGATGACAGAGGGCAGACCATGGTCAGTATCAGCAAGAATTTGCGGCAGGCTTTGCGGCGTGCACAAAGTATCGCAGGAGAGGGCGACAGACTGGTTGTGTTTGGTTCGTTTTACACAGTGGCCGCAGTCCTGCCGCTGTTAGATAAGGATCACAGTAAGTATGAGGCGCTGTAAGTGAACGATATCCTCAAGCAACGCTTGGTTGGTGCACTTATTTTGGTGGCACTGGGCGTTGTTTTTTGGCCCATTATTTTTTTGCAGCCCGACGATAAAACGGCGTCAAGCCAACAGTCTATTTCGCCGCTGTCCACCGCGCCCATCGAAGTTGTGAGCGATGGGGACTTGAGAGAGTTGCCGAGCCTCGCAGCGCTTGACGATAAGCTAGACGGGGGTGAACTGGCTGAAACTGACCGTCTTGCAGAGGGAACACTCTCAACATTACCGTCTGGGGTTTTACCCCAGTCCAGCACCAATGCGCCTGAGCAACTGGTCATGGACAGCGACGGCATACCCTTGGCCTGGACCCTTCAGGTAGTCACTGTCAGTAGTGCCGATAAGGCGGAGGCATTACGCAAACAATTGCTGGATATGAGACAGAAGGCTTACATCGTCATAGTGCGCTCTAACGGCAAGAAACTGTACCGAGTGTGTATAGGTCCGAAGTTTGAGCGGGTTGAACTGGAGACGCTGCAGGCGAGTATCAATGCTCAGTTCAAAGTGAATTCGATCGTTGCGCGGTATATTCCTTGACACATTGGACCGCGGGGTAATCCACGATGGTGGATTGGGTTAATTTTAGTGCGGTGGACTGGGCAATTATTGCCGTGCTAGGTCTTTCCATTCTGTTGAGCTTGTGGCGAGGCTTTGTCCGTGAAGCAGTGTCGTTGGCAGGTTGGATCGCGGCATTTGTGATTGCCAATATGTTTGTTGGAGAAATGGCGACGTTTCTGCAGCAATGGATTGCCAATGTTACCGGTCGCTATGTCGCTGCTTACGCACTGTTGTTTGTCGGCATGCTGCTGGTGGCAGGGATAGTGGGCAAGTTGAGCGCTCAGGTTATAAAAGTAACGGGACTGACACTGCTGGACCGCTTGCTGGGTACCGTCTTTGGCTTGGCCCGCGGCATTATTGTTGTGCTTGTAGTGGTTTATGTTCTCAGGCAGTTAGCACCACCGCAGAATTTGCTGTGGTTAGATGAGTCCCAGTTAATGCCGCATGTCGATATGCTGCTGCAATGGGTTCACGCTTTGTTTTCCGGGTAGAGCAAGAGACAATCCCTGGATAGTTGGAGTTAATTTTTTCCAAGTGAGGTAGATGCTGAATGTGTGGCCTGGTGGGTTTAGTCGCGAAGTCGGATGTCGCCCCGGAGATTTACGATGCCTTGACGGTTCTACAGCACCGTGGGCAGGATGCTGCGGGTATTGTGACCTGTGTTGGCGGCAAGTTTAGTCAGCGTAAGGGCGAGGGGCTAGTGCGGGATGTCTTTCGGCAGCAGCATATGCAGCGACTGGGAGGCCCCATGGGTATTGGCCATGTGCGCTATCCCACTGCCGGTAGCTCGGGCACTGCGCTTGCACAGCCCTTTTATGTCAACTCGCCGTATGGCATTGCCCTTGCTCACAATGGGAACCTAACCAACTCGGAGCAACTCGCCCAAGAGCTATTTCAGGATGACCTGCGGCACCTCAATACGGATTCTGATTCGGAAGTATTACTCAATATTTTCGCGCATGAGTTACAGACCCTAGGTAAGCTCAGCCCCGGTGCAGATGATATTTTTACCGCTGTGGCATCGGTGCATAGGCGCTGTCGTGGCGGTTACGCCGCAGTAGGGTTATTAGTGAATTATGGGGTATTTGGTTTTCGCGACCCCTTTGGCATTCGACCACTGGTGATTGGTGCTCGCAAGACTCATGCTGGCGAAGAGTACATGATAGCCTCCGAGAGTGTTGCCCTCGATGTGGTGGGTTTTACCTTTCTGGATGATGTCGGCCCCGGTGAGGCGGTATTTATAGATCAGGAAGGTAAACTGCATCGACGTCAATGCGCACTTAATGCCAGTTTGCGCCCCTGCATTTTTGAGCACGTTTACTTCGCACGCCCCGACTCACTGATGGATGGCATCTCGGTCTATAAGACGCGTATGCGCCAGGGTGAAGCGCTTGCTAAAAAAGTAAAACGATTGCGTCCGGACCTCCATATTGATGTCATTATTCCGATTCCTGACACCAGCCGTATTGCTGCACAATCCATGGCCTATGAATTGAATATAAAGTTTCGCGAAGGGCTAATGAAAAATCGCTATATTGGCCGCACCTTTATTATGCCGGGTCAGAGTGAGCGCAAGAAATCGGTACGGCAAAAACTCAACCCAGTGCCGCTGGAGTTTTCAGGCAAGAATGTAATGTTGGTGGACGACTCTATTGTGCGTGGCACTACCTGTCGTCAGATTATAGAGATGGCTAGAGATGCTGGTGCCGCGAATGTCTACTTTGCGTCGGCTGCGCCACCGGTGCGCTATCCCAATGTGTATGGTATCGATATGCCCTCGGCATCAGAGTTGATAGCACATAACCGCAGTGTGGATGAAGTCTGCAAGTTAATCGGCGCTGACTGGCTGGTGTATCAGGATCTCGACGATCTGATTCGCTGTTCCCATGATGGCAATCCTCACGTGGACGGCTTCGACTGTTCGGTGTTCAATGGGGAATATATTACAGGCGACATTGATCAAAGTTACCTTGATAGACAGGAGTTTCTGCGTAACGATGATGCACAGAATGAAAGGCGGGTGGAATTAGAGGCAGAAGGCGGTATGGTCGGTCTGCATAACGATGTGTAGGGGCAATTAATGAGTGATCACGAAGATTTCGATCCGCTTGCCGCCGCGCATCTCGATACGCGGGCTATCCGCAGCGGTATCAGCCGGACGCATGAAGGGGAGCATTCAGAGCCCATATTTGCGACGTCGAGTTACGTTTTTTCTAGTGCAGCAGATGCGGCCGAGCGTTTCTCCGGTGCGTCTCCGGGCAATGTTTACTCTCGATATACCAACCCTACAGTGCGAGCGTTTGAGCAAAGACTTGCGGCATTGGAAGGCGCCGAAGCGGCCGTAGCGACGGCCTCAGGGATGGCTGCAACACTGAGCGTTTGCATGGCCTTACTCAAGTCGGGAGACCACGTGGTGTGTTCGCGGGATGTGTTTGGCACGACGATTAGCCTGTTTAGTAGATACCTTGTTAAATTTGGCATAGAGGTCACTTTTGTGCCGCTGCTCAATATTGAGGGATGGCGCAGTGCCGTGCAGCCTAATACGGCGATGCTTTTTTTGGAGACCCCGTCAAACCCACTGTGTGAGGTCGCTGATTTAGCGGCTCTTTCTAAACTCGCGCGTGTAAGCGACTGCCTACTAGTGGTAGATAATTGTTTTTGTACTCCTGCGTTGCAGCTGCCCCTGGCTCTGGGAGCCGATATTGTTGTGCACTCGGCGACAAAATACCTGGATGGCCAAGGGCGCTGTGTGGGGGGGGCTGTAGTTGGCCGCAAGGAGCATATGGATGAGGTGGTGACGTTTTTGCGGACTGCAGGTCCCACCATGAGTCCGTTTAACGCCTGGGTTTTTCTTAAGGGTTTGGAAACACTGCGCTTGCGTATGGAGGCCCATAGTCGGTCGGCGTTGGAGATTGCCCAATGGCTGCAGCAGCAGCCGGCGGTGGAACGGGTTTACTACGCCGGACTTAAGGATCACCCAGGGCATGCGTTGGCAGCGCAGCAGCAGTCGGCATATGGTGGGGTATTATCATTCCTTGTCAAAGGTGACCGCGAAAAGGCCTGGCAGTTCATTGACGCCACCCGTTTGATGTCGCTCACGGCTAACTTGGGTGATGCGAAGACTACGATTGTTCACCCGGCGACCACTACTCACGCACGACTCAGTCCAGAACAGAGAGAAGAAGCTGGTATCCGCGAAGGACTTATACGCATCGCTGTGGGTCTGGAAAACGTGGCAGATTTAACAGCGGATTTACAGCGAGGTTTTGCCGGAATTCGCTAAAAAAGTGCGGCTTTTCGGGGCGTTATAATGCATATACAGGTCATCATAGATTCCGCAGTAGAAGAAATAGGACGAGTCCTGTTGGGCAAAGAGCCTCAAATCAGGCTGGCTTTGTGTTGCGTGTTTGCCCGAGGACACTTGCTGATTGAAGATTTGCCGGGGATGGGTAAAACAACGCTGTCTCATGCGTTGGCTGCTGTACTGGGACTATCCTGGAAGCGGGTGCAGTTTACTAGTGATCTCCTGCCAGCCGATATTCTGGGTGTTTCGGTATTCGACGCCAATGATGGTAGCTTTAATTTTCACCCGGGGCCTATTTTTACGCAGTTGTTGCTGGCAGATGAGATTAACAGGACTACCCCGCGTACCCAGAGCGCCTTGCTCGAAGCAATGGCGGAAGGGCAGGTCACTGTTGAGGGCGAGACACGCCCCTTGCCACAACCCTTTTTTGTCATTGCCACGCAAAACCCAATTCATCAGTCTGGAACATATCCTCTTCCTGAATCCCAGTTAGATCGTTTCTTGATGCGACTGGAGCTGGGCTATCCACCGCCGCGCGCAGAACGTGAAATGCTTGAGCGTCGTCATAGTGCGGCTTTAGGAATCAAGCATCCACGCCAGTGTATAGACTTGGATCAATTGGAAATGATTCGGGTTGCCGTGAGTGAGGTACACGCCTCCGACAATTTGCTGGATTACCTGCAGCGGCTGGTCGCTTATACCCGCCAGTCAGTGGAGTTTGAGGTCGGTTTGTCACCGCGTGGCGCGCTAGCGTTACTGGACTGTGCTAAGACGTGGGCAGCGATGCACAATCGTAGGCACGTGGTGCCAGAAGACGTGCAACTGGTTTTGCCCGCCGTGGCCGGACATCGGCTGATACCCAGTGGTGATTATGCCGGAGACGGTCACGCGCTTGTAGATCTATTGCAGCGCAATGTGGATGTTGTTGGGCCTTGAGCACGACTCAGTGGAGAACGACGCATTAGGCACGGAACGGGACAGCAAGGGTATCCGGGCGCAGATTAAAGCCCGGTTCCGAAAATGGGTTACTCGACGTATTCCTCCTGCGCGCGAAGTCACCTTGGATCAGCGGCGCATTTTTATATTTCCCAGCCGAGTCGGTTTTTTCTTTGGCAGTTGTCTATTAGTGATGCTGCTCGCTGCCATCAATTTCGAAAATAATTTGAGTTACGCGCTGACGTTTTGGCTTGCTACGCTGTTCATTATTGCGATTCTGCATACCTATGCCAACTTATCTGGACTCACCATCCGTGCCTTGCGCGCTGAGCCTGCTTTTCCCGGGCAACAGTCTGAATTTAATGTGATGATAAAACGGAGTAAGCGCCGCGATCACTTTGCGCTCCATCTGAAATGGCCAAACAGTAGTGATGCTCTGGTAAGTCTGGTCGATGAAGACAGCGTTATTGTGCAGCTGCATATGGCGGTGGACACGCGTGGCTGGTTCAGTCCTGGGCGCTTGTTACTGGAGTCGACTTATCCACTGGGCCTATTGCGTTGCTGGACCTTGATCGATCTGGAGTTATATGCGCTCGTCTATCCCCGTCCTCTGGTATCGACAGATCTGCCTGGGCTTGCGACGAATACGCCTGACGGTGCTGCAGCGTTTGTCGGCGGTAATGATGATTTCTACGGTTTCAGGGGCTACCGTAAGGGCGACTCACTGCGTCAGGTGCATTGGAAGGGTCTGGCAAAGCAACAGGGCTTATTGACAAAGCAGTACACCGCTTACGCAGATCACAGCGTCTGGTTGGACTGGGACATGTTTGCTGGACTGGGCACGGAGCAGCGCTTATCCCATCTCTGTTATTGGCTGCTGGAGTTTGACCGCTGCGGACAGGAGTATGGATTGCGATTGCCAACCGGGGTGATTGAACCTGCTTTGGGTGATAAGCACCGTGATCAAGTTCTCAAGGAACTTGCACTTTACGGCAAGGAGCGGCGAGCCCGGTGAGTATTTTACGGCAGGTGCCACGCAATGCCCTAGTATGGATTATCATTTGTTTATTCGCTTTGGTGGCACCGCACGCGGGCCGCCTTCCGATATGGATTCTTGCCCTCTATGTTGTTGCTGTTATCTGGAGGCTGCAGGTCCACCGGGGGCGTTGGTCATTCCCCAGTCGGTCGGTAAAAGTGGCCATGATCCTTAGCGGATTTGTTGGAATCTATGCCAGCTATGGTTCGTTTATAGGTCTAGAGCCTACGGTCGCTCTATTGCTGATCGCGTTTGCGCTTAAATTAGTGGAACTGTCACATCGAAAAGACGCCTATGTGCTGCTGTTTCTAGGATATTTTATTTGTATCACGGAGTTTTTGTTTAGTCAGGATTTGTTGGTCACATTGTATGCGCTTGTCTCGGTAACGCTGGTGACTACTGCGCTTGTTGCGATTCATCGACCTGGGGAGCAGGAGTTCAGGCTCGGCACAATTCGCGTCGCCAGCGTTATGTTGTTGCAGGCGATGCCGCTGATGGTTGTATTGTTCTTTCTGTTTCCTCGTTTTGGTCCACTGTGGACGGTGCCAATAAAAAGTCATACCGCAAAGACTGGCATGAGTGATTTCATGAAGCCCGGCGATGTGGCAAGTCTCAGTCAGTCAGCCGATGTGGCCTTTCGAGTAAAATTTGATGGCGACATTCCAGCTAAATCAGCACTTTATTGGCGAGGGCTAGTGTTTAGTCGAATTGAGCAGGGGGTGTGGTCAGGCCTTGGATTCTATGACCTTCCCGCGAGTCAACGTCGACCACAAGAAATCACTACCGACGGCGAGCCTATACGCTATAGCATCATCATGGAGCCCACTCAGCAGAACTGGCTATACGGGCTGAAATATGCCCGCTCCGATACACGAGCGGTTATGCAGACATCCGACTTCCGTTTGTTTTCGCCCGTCCCAGTAGAAACAGAATATATGTACACGGTTAATTCATGGACGAATGTCGTGGTGGACGAAGTGCTGTCCGATTGGCGACGCAAGACAGAAACGGAATTGCCTCCAACAGGAAATGCTAAAACGCGAAAGCTGTCATTGGATCTCAAGGCGAAAGCGGACAGCGATGAGGCGTTTGTTGGTCTGGTGCTCGATACGTTCAGACAGGAACCTTATGTCTACACGCTGCGCCCCGGGTTACTGCCCGAGCAAGACTCAATCGATGCATTTCTATTTGAATCGAGGCGCGGATTTTGTGAGCATTATGCCTCGGCTTTTGTCTTTATGATGCGTGCCGCGGGGGTGCCGGCTCGGGTGGTGGCTGGGTATCAGGGTGGCGAGATTAATCCCATTAACAAAACGGTGATTGTGCATCAGTTTGATGCTCACGCCTGGGCTGAAGTGTGGCTTGCGTCTCGCGGCTGGGTGCGAGTAGATCCTACCGCGGCGGTATCTCCACAGCGTATCGAATTTGGACTAGAGCAGGCAATGGAGTCCGAGGGAAGTTTTTTATCCACAGTGCTTCTGTCTCCACTGCGCTACCGCAGTATACCCCTGTTAAATCTGCTGCGTTTACGCTATGACGCTCTGACCTATCAGTGGCAGACTTGGGTAGTAGGTTTCGACAATGAGCGACAGTTTGATCTGCTGCGCAGTTTCTTTGGCGAAACCACGGCAAAAGCTTTTGCTATCGTATTACTCGGCAGTTGGGCTCTGGTGTTGTTGCCTGTGGCTATTTCATTGTTTCTTGCGCGCGATATACATCCAGTGAGCCCACTGGGAAAGCACTACCGTATTTTTTGCAAGCGCTTGGCCAGACTCGACCTTAGACGTGGGCCAGGAGAAACACCCTGTCAGTTTGCGCAGCGTGCCGCAAAGGCGTTGCCAGAGTACGCCGATTCACTTTGGCAGATTACGGAGCTTTACAACCAGCTAGCCTATGCTGACGCTAAATCATCTGCAGGCAATGCTGCACAAGATTTGCAGCACTTTTCCGCTGTGATCAGCCGCTTCAGGCCAAAAAGGCACAGTGCAGCGTTAATCAAAGGGACAGAGTTGTGAGTCAACAAAACCCCCGCGTTTGTGGGGGCGTTTGTTGTTCACAGGTAGGAGAAGTTAGGCGCGCAACTCCTGAATTTCGACTGCAGCAATTCGCGCTCCATCCTCGGCACTCTTTTGAAACTTCGCGATCTGATCAAAGCTGAGATAGCGATAGATATCATCGGCCATGGAATCGAGGTTTTTTGCATACTCCATGTATTCCCCAGGGGTTGGCAGTTTGCCAAGGATTGCCCCGACCGATGCCAGTTCCGCTGAGGTAAGGTAAACGTTGGCACCGTCGCCCAAGCGGTTAGGAAAGTTGCGTGTGGAGGTTGAGAGCACAGTAGAATTTGCTGCTACCCTAGCCTGGTTTCCCATGCACAACGAGCAGCCCGGCATCTCTGTGCGTGCGCCGGCTGCACCGAAGATATTGTAGTAGCCTTCTTCCATTAGCTGGTGCTCATCCATGCGAGTGGGAGGCACGATCCACATGCGGGTTGATATCGACCCCTTGTGTTGCTGCAGCAGCTTTCCAGCAGCACGAAAATGGCCGATGTTAGTCATGCAGCTACCGATGAATACTTCATCTACTGTGTCGCCTGAAACCTCAGACAGCAAGCGCGCGTCGTCGGGATCGTTAGGGGCGCAGACGATAGGCTCGGTAACTTCTGCCAGATCGATCTCGATAACAGCGGTGTACTCGGCATCGGCATCGGCTTTCATTAGACTCGGATCTGCCAGCCACTCTTCCATTTTGCACGCTCTGCGTTGCAGCGTCCTGCTGTCGCCATAACCTTCAAAGATCATGGTGCGCAGCAGTGCGATATTGGAGCGCAAATATTGGGATACAGTGTCTTCATCTAGCGCGATAGTACAACCGGCGGCAGAGCGCTCCGCGGAAGCATCCGATAGTTCAAAAGCCTGCTCCACGGTCAGGTCGCTAAGCCCTTCAATTTCCAGAATGCGGCCGGAGAATATGTTTTTCTTGCCTTTCTTTGCAACCGTCAGTAAACCTTGCTGAATAGCGTAATAGGGGATGGCGTGTACGAGGTCGCGCAGGGTAATACCAGGCTGCATTGTACCTTTGAATCGAACCAGTACCGATTCGGGCATATCCAGCGGCATCACGCCGGTGGCCGCGGCGAATGCGACTAGCCCAGACCCTGCGGGGAATGATATACCCATCGGGAAACGCGTATGCGAGTCACCTCCGGTGCCAACAGTATCGGGAAGTAGCATCCTGTTGAGCCACGAGTGAATAATGCCATCACCCGGGCGCAAGGAGACGCCACCCCTCGTCATGATGAAGTCCGGTAGGGAATGTTGCGTTTCAATATCGACCGGCTTGGGGTAGGCGGCAGTGTGACAGAAAGACTGCATGGTTAGGTCAGCGGAGAAGCCAAGACATGCC
>Ga0209502_10003876_pt1 | contig 11494 bp, 9 predicted proteins | sample ArcticOcean_MG_C_10_FD_187442 | JGI IMG/M metagenome (GOLD analysis project Ga0209502, IMG submission 187442) | Marine microbial communities from western Arctic Ocean - ArcticOcean_MG_CB11_90 (SPAdes) (version 2) | ecosystem: Environmental > Aquatic > Marine > Oceanic | place: Arctic Ocean...
AAGGCCTTGTGATGCGATGCTGTCGTCTGATTCGAACCAGCTTCCATCTGCCGGTTTTAATGGTGAAGGGAAAATCAGGCTCTTGGTCGCTGAGACAGAATCGGAAGAAGAGGGTGCGAGAACTATTCTCGGTGATACCATGGGTTTCAAGGAAGCGACCGGTAAGATCATCTCCAGCATCGTGATTTCGGAAAAGGTGGGCTTTATTGACCTTCTGGAGCTTAAAACCCATGCCGAACTGACCTGGGATGAGGTCGCTGGCATCGAGGCCGGATTTCATGAAATCTCCTAGCGGCTACCGGATCGGCGGGTGTTGGTGCCGCGGCGACTTCCGCCTCCTGAGGGTCGTCGATTTTCTCCACCGCTACCGCCACCGCGGTTGCCGTCGCGACTTCCACTTCTACGATTTTGGCCACCGCCTCCTCCGCGACGACCACCACCACCGCCACGGGAGACTTTGGGTCTGGGAACGCGTGCGCCGAGGGCCGCTTCGGGAAGGGGGATGCCCGGCTCGTGACCGGCGAGGACCCGGCGCTCGATGAGGCGGCCGATGAGCTTTTCGATATCGACTAAAAGATGAAGTTCTTCCGCGGCGACGAGCGAGATAGCCTGCCCACTTGATCCTGCACGGCCGGTGCGGCCGATGCGGTGGATGTAGTCCTCGGGGACTTCCGGGAGATCGAAGTTGACCACCTGCGGGAGCTGGTCGATGTCGATTCCACGTGCCGCGATATCGGTCGCGACAAGGACGCGGATTTTTCCTGCCTTGAAGTCGGCGAGCGCGCGGGTGCGGGCATTTTGGCTTTTATTTCCGTGGATGGGAGCGGCACCGATGCCTTTTTTCTCAAGGAAGGTCGCGAGCTTATTCGCTCCATGTTTGGTGCGGGAAAAGACGAGGACTTGGCGCCAGTTTTCACCCTCGATAAGATCGGCGAGGGCGTAGGCCTTATCGGTCTTATTAACGGGGCAGATCCACTGTGTCACCGTCTCGGCGGTGGTATTGCGCGGGCTCACCGAGATTTCGGTCGGGTCGTTGATGAGACCTTTTGCGAGTTGACGGATGTCTTTTGAAAAGGTGGCCGAGAACATCAGGTTCTGTCGCTTTCGGGGAAGGGCTGCGATGATTTTTTTGATGTCGTGGATGAAGCCCATGTCGAGCATGCGATCGGCTTCATCGAGAATGAGGACTTCGAGTCGCTTGAAGTCGATGGCACCTTGTTGGTAGAGATCCAAAAGGCGACCCGGGGTGGCGATGAGGATGTCGACGCCACGGCGGATTTTATTGATCTGCGGGTTGGCACCGACTCCGCCGAAAACAACGGTGGAAGTGAGTTGGAGGTGCTTGCCGTAGGTCGCGACGCTTTCGGCGACCTGTGCGGCGAGCTCGCGCGTGGGAGTGAGCACAAGGGCGCGAGCTTCGCGATTGCGTGCAGGTTTTCCGCTCGCAAGGCGATGCAGAAGTGGGAGCGTGAAGCCGGCGGTTTTTCCGGTTCCGGTCTGGGCCGCTGCCATGACATCGCCGCCGGCCATGACCGCGGGGATGGCTTGGGCTTGGATCGGAGTCGGGGTGTCGTAGCCGGCATCGATGACGGCTTTCAGGATGAGTGGGTCAAGACCCAGGGTATCGAATTTTTCCATAGAGGAGGTTTGCTGACCTCCTTGAGAGTAGGATTGATTCCTTCAAACAGTGGCCACGCCTGAAGAGGCTAGGCGCTATTTTGGCAAAGATTACAAGTGCGAACCGGTTTCTTTTCGACCCAAGAAAATCGGTGGATTTGGTCTAAAAAAAGTCTAGATTGGAACCCATGAGTGAGAATCCTGAGGATAAGAGTGTGATCTCGAAGTGGATCGCACACATCTTGGACGATCTCATCAAGATCCCGGGAACGGACCGTCGGATTGGACTCGATCCGATCATCGGCTTGATTCCGGGAGTGGGGGATTTTCTAACCTCTACCGGGGGGTTGGCATTGCTTGCCGCCGGAGCCAAAAAGCGGGTGCCGAAGAGTGTCTATCTCCGCATGACTTCCAACTGGGTTTTGAACTCACTTGTGGGTACCATTCCCTTCCTCGGAGATGCCTTTTCCTTCTGGTATAAATCGAATCGGAGGAACTACGAGTTGCTTAATGACCATTTGAAAAATACGACTGAGTCGGAGCGCAAGAAATCGAGCGGCTGGTGGGGAGTGGCGATTCTGGGCTCTGCCATCGTGATCGTGGTGACCTTGTTTATCTTAATCGGCTGGTGGATTTCCCGTCTCATTGAGGGCTAACGAATGAGGGGTCTTTATAATTGTTACCTTGGAGGGAAGCGCTTGTGGTTGAAAAACCGGAGATTCTCAAAGGTCGCTTTGTCAATCAGACTGCCTAATTGGAGCCTTCCTTGAGCGCGACGAGGAATTTCACCATCGTGGGAAACTGATATTCGGCGTCCGAGAAGTCGATGCAGGCGGTAATTCGGTTTGGAATTGCGGCGACGGGATTGCCGGCTTTGTGGGCCGCGCTCATGCCATTGAGTGAGTCTTCGATGACGAGACAATCGGCAGGTTCGAGATCGGGCAGCAGCGAGTTGGCCTTTAAATAGAGATCCGGTGCGGGCTTGATGCGCTTGGCATCTTCCTTGCAAACAATGTCTTGGAAGCTCTCGGTGAGATTCAATTTTTCAAGCCAGCCATCAACCCAGTTGTGGGATGAACTGGAGACTACCAACGCGGGAATTTTTTGCTCTGCCGTATATGCCAGGCAGTCGCGCAGACCGGGCATGGCGTCGAGCTTGGCGATCTCGCTGCGGATTCTCTTATTGCGTTCGTTACGGATTCCCTTCCAGTCGAACTTTTTGCCCGTCAATTCTTCGAGGTGTGATTCAGGCGACCATGTGGCGAAGTCTGAGCCGATGCATTTGACGTAAGTTTTTAGCGGAAGGTCGTGGCCTTGGGTGAGGAAAACCTCGAGGATGCTTTGGTAAATGGACCATTCGGTATCGAGGATGACGCCGTCGAAATCGAAGAGGAGGGCCTTTGGTGACATGAGAAGGAAGGGACACCGAGTCGAATTGAAAGACAAGTCTTCTTGCGCTTGATGGGGACCTCGGGTTTGTTTCTTCCAGATGAAACTCTTTGCGATCTTTTTTCTCTCCGCAGCGTTGATGCCGGGAGCAGCCTTTCGGGTGGCGGAGTTGCGCGCCGAGCATGAAGTCAATCCGACCGGAGTCGTTGCCACTCCTCGCCTAAGTTGGGTGCTTGAGGCATCAGAACGAGGCCAGGGTCAGGGTGGGTTTCATCTTTTGGCGTCATCGACACCGGAGAAGCTCGCGGCGAATGAGGGCGACCTCTGGAAAACGAAGGAGAGGAGCAATGGGCAGCGCTTGTTGATTCCTTGGAATGGCCAGGCCTTAAAATCCGGCCAAAAGGTTTTTTGGAAGGTGAAGGTCTTGAGTCTAAAAGGTGAAGAGAGTGAGTGGAGCGCACCGGCCCATTTCACGGTGGGAGCCGAACGCAAGTTTGGAAAGGTGACCCGTATCTCCGGCTTCGAGAGCAGTAATGCGGTCTTGAACGAAATCTACCAACGTAATGTTGTGACGCTTGGAAACCGCCTCAATGCCTATCTCGGGGGTAATGATCAGGCTTTCGGCGATGGCCATGCCCTTGACCGCTCGGCGCGCGAGTTGCTCTTTCACTACGATTCTGCTCCGGCGCTCCTCGACTGGATCGCCAAGGTTCACTCCGCTCAAAACGAACTGGGCTACTTCCCTGGCGGACCGGACTTGCCATTTGGACCCGTCAACTCAGACGCAGGAATCAGTGTTCCACATGCCGTTTGGTGGATGAGCGGGGACAACGATTTGATCTTGAACAGCTGGGAACGGATGGAGAATTACATGATCCGCCGAGAAGAAGCTGATATCACGATGAAGGGTCATTCGTGGGGAGCCGAGCCTATCAATTTTGGCTCGTTGACGCCGGAGTTTGTCGATTTGTGCTATTTTGGGATGACGAGCCGTCTCATGTTTGAGCTTTCCCACCCTGCTAGGAAGCCAAGCAATGGCGTGCGCTACATGACCTTCAGTTCTCGAATTCAGCAGAAATTCATGAGCCAGTATCTTGGAGAGGAAGGCCTCCTGAAGCTCTCATCCCAGGATGCTCAAGTTCTCGCGCTTCGCTCGTCGGTGATTAAGAAAAAACCGCGTAAGGCTGTCATTGAGGCCTTTGGAAAAAATGCCAAACCTCTCAAGGATCTCACCGCCTTTGCCGCGAAGCCGCTCCTTCCTGTCCTCACGCTCACCGGAAATCAGGACATCGCTTTTGATCTCGTCTCCGACCCCAAGGGGCCTTGGGCTGACCCTCAAAACGCTGATTTCGAGGGAAGCGGCGCGACGGAGTGGATGATGGCGAACCTTCTTGGAATTGATACCAACTTCCCTGGCTTTCAGCAGGTCCGACTCACGCCATTGATTCCCAGTGGTAACCGTCTCGCTTGGGCTAAAGGCCATTTCGATTCTCCCGCAGGTCGTATTTCGATCGACTGGAAGAAGGCTGAAAACGGGGAGCTTTCCTACAAATGCACCATCCCGGCGGGAATTTTCGGGGTAATCTCTCTCCCTCTTGCCGAAGGACAGGCGATCCTTGAATCAGGGAAGTCGATCGAGGATTCCTTTGGTTTGGAAAAGACCAAGGGCGGCAAGGAAGACTGGGTTCGCATGTTGGCGCATTCGGGGAGTTACCACTTTACCATCGCGGCCCCTTAAAGCCCGCGGTCGTTGAGCTTGGCATGCCCGCCGCCGAACTTGTAGGGGGATTGTTGAAGTCAATTGATTTTTAAGATCCCACGTAAAATCACGTTTCGGAAAGAAGACTAGCAATTCCAGCAAGATTCCAGTCGCTTGATGACGTAAGCTAAGCCAGTCTCGAAACACTGAAACGATGGCAGCGGCAAAATCGATGAACTGGCTTACATTTGCATTACTAACGGTGGTCTTTTGGGGCCTTTATGGCGTCTTCCTTCACAAGGGAGCGATGGGCATGGCGGATCCCCAATTTGGCCGCTACAAAGCCTTCCTCGTGGTGGGAATCGCCTACTTCTTGGTCGCGGTTCTCGGCCCCTTGCTGCTTCTAAAAGCTTCCGGAGCATCCCTCAGCATGCCCGCGAAAGGTTTTTGGTGGGCGCTCCTCGCTGGAACGGTGGGCGCTCTAGGAGCCCTGGGAGTCCTTCTTGCCTTCGGGGCAAAGGGCTCTCCCACAGCGGTCATGTCGATTATCTTTGCGGGCGCTCCGGTGGTGAATGCTATCGTTCTCCTAAGCCTACAAGAAAATGGATTTTCCTCTGTCCGCTGGCAGTTAATCCTAGGTGTATTCTTAGCGGCGCTCGGCGGCGCATTGGTGACCATTTACAAGGATCCTCGTCCAATACCCGCCGTTTCTGAAAGTAGCGAGGAGGAGGGATAGGCCATGGCTTACATCGGTGATACGACGGAGCTAGAGGTGGTCCGGATCTCCAAAATTGGACTTTTTCTCGATGGTGGCAATCTTGAGGATGTCCTTCTGCCGAACAACGAATTAGGGACAGACAAGTTCTCGGTCGGCGACTTTCTGGAAGTTTTTCTTTACTGCGATTCCGAGGATCGGCCCATAGCCACTCGGAAAACACCGACGGTTCTCCCGGGAACGATTGGCGTTCTTAAGGTCATTGAGACGACCCCGATCGGAGCCTTTCTCGATTGGGGGCTTTCCAAGGATCTTCTTCTTCCCTTCAGGGAGCAGCGCGGTAAGCCCCGCGGGGGCCATAGTGTTGTTGTTTACGTCGCCCCCGATGGCACCTCGGACCGCATTATTGCCACTCAACGAGTTGACAAGTTTCTCGGCGACGAAGCCCCTCAGTATGAAATCGGCCAAGAAGTGGATCTGATCATCCATGCCATCACCGATCTAGGCTACAAAGCGGTCGTCGATGGCGTCCACTCGGGTCTTCTCTTCGCAAACGAAGTCTTCCGTAAGCTCCGCATTGGCGACTGCATCAAAGGCTACGTGAGGGACGTGCGAAGCGACTGGAAGGTTGACCTATCCCTCTATCCACCTGGATCTTCGGGCATTGAGACACTTGAAGCGAGGCTTCTTGCAGAGCTCGAAAAACGGGGCGGATTCTGGGAGATCGACGACTCGACTCCTGCGGATGACATCCACCGCGAGCTCGGAGTGAGCAAAAAAGCCTTTAAGAAAGCCACGGGATCCCTCTACAAAGCACGTAAAATAAGCTTTCAGGACGATGGCATCAAGTTGACTAGCGAGTAGCTCGAGGAGTGAGTCGTTTCGATGAAAGACAGTGATCTTTAGGTTAACAAACATCTATCACGGGAGAGTGGATTAATACACAAACGTGAGATTCTCATTAAAATTTACGTTTGGAAACCTTGGTGTTTTCGGAGTCTCTTACCAGAAAATGGATCAATAGCCGCGAGAACACCTCATATTTTTAAAGATTAGTGTTTCTGAACTAATTTTCGCAAAAGGGGTATTTTTTTGAACCCCCAAGTGGTGTCAGCGGATGAAGATCCTGCTCGTCAGAAAAAGCGGCGCTGTTCATTGATTTGACTGGATTCGCTGCCACATAGTACTATTTTCTTAACCTTTCAGTAAACTTTCTGAACCACATCATAGAGTAGTGTTAATAATTTGTGGATACCATATGAGCAAAATGGACGTTGACCAAAGAGATCAAATAACACTAATCTGCACTTCGCTGGACATCAACGACGAGGGTTATTGAGTCAGCGAAAAACACTACATCACTTCCGCAAACAACATGTCAGATACCACCACCATCAGCTTGGGAGACCGCACTTTCGTCCTCGATAAAGAAAAAGCGCAGACGGCATTTGACGCAAAAAAAGTTATCAACGGGCGAGAGACGATGTTCTTCAACATCCTTCCCCTAAAGTATCAGTGGGCTTACGACCTCTACAAGACGATGAAGTCGAACCACTGGGAGCCCGAGGACATTCAGATGCAGACTGATATCGGTCAGTGGCAGGGGGATTCGATCACCGACGCCGAGCGTTGGATCATTAAGATGGGCATCGGCTACTTTTCTGCTGCCGAAGGCATCGTCGGTGACAACATCATTCACGTCGTCCGTGAACTCATGACCGCTCCCGAGCTCAAGTTGGTTCTTGGACGCCATGCGCATGAGGAAAACATCCACGCGGACTCCCTCGTCTACATGATTTCCTCTCTCGGACTCAACCCACACGATTGCGAGGCCATGTTCGAGGACGTTCCGACCATCAAAGCGAAGAACAATTTCGTCGTGAGTAATTCCCGCGGTTTGCGCCGTGACATGGATCTCACCAAACTTGAAGACAAGCAGGCGCTCGCCAAGAACATCTTCCTTTTCGGCCAAGTTATGGAAGGGACCCAATTCTACGGCCTCTTCGGCATGATCCTGAGCCTTTACCGTCAGAATAAGTTCCCCGGAATCGGCCAAATGTTCCGCTACACCTTACGCGACGAGTCCAATCACATCGAAGTCTTCCGCAATCTTCTCAATGCGCTCGTCACTGAGAACCCTGACATTTGGACTCCCGAGTTCAAAGAGGAGCTTCGCCAGACCATGGCCGAGGGCGTCCGCCTTGAGAAAGACTTTATCAAGGACTGCCTCCCAGTGGGTTCTGTTGGTCTTTCCGTCGATGAGTTCGATCAGTATATCGACCACATCGCGGATCGCCGTCTCGTCAATTGCCACCTCGAACCTCTCACCGGCAATACCACCAATCCATTCCCTTGGCTTTCCGAAGCCATCGACCTTAAGAAGGAGCAGAACTTTTTCGAAGGAAAAGTGACCGAATATCAAAAGGCTTCCGCCCTCGAAGAATCCGGCTACGACGACGACGACCTTTAGGCGGCTCCGCCTCAGTTCAAAGCCAAATCCAGTGAACTAAAAACTGAGGACTTTCAACTGCCTTCAGCTCCACTTTCCATTCTCGAAAAACCTTCCGCTCCGCCCACTCAAACTCTCACGCACACACACCAGACAATGTATCGCTCAATCACCCTTGAAGAAGATATCGCCCTTAAAGAAACGGTTTCCTCCCGTTATGCGAACCAAGATACCGTTCCCTATGCTTGGCGTGAAATCCTCTCATCCGAGAACCGCGCTCCTGTCCCGGAGATCACCGTGACTCGTGGTAGAAAAGAGGAAACGTTTTCTCTCTCAGATGTCGCTGATGCCATCGGTGAGTCACTCACCAACCTCCTCATTTCTCGCAAGGAACCTGAGGACACTATCTTTTCCGAAAAGAATCGATCGTTTGTTTCTTCGGTCGCCAATCGTGTCTCAAACAGCCTCATGCGTGAGGTCCAGCGCGGCGGCCAACTCAAGCTGAGTCAAAATGATCTCTACCTCCTCATCGAGAAAGCGCTTATTGAAAATGACGCGCACGATGTCGCCAAGTCCCTCGTTTTCCAGCGCTCGCTCGAGAACAATGGCGAGATCTCCGTCGAGGAAAACCCCTCGGTCATGCCCGTTCGCCTCATTCGCCGAAACGGCAACGTCGTCCCTTGGTCTGAGACCAAGATCGAGAATGCCGTTTCGCGTGCTTTTCTCACTGTCCGCCACGAGACCGGTCCAGCGGCTTCCATTGCCCACGCCGTAACCGACCTTGTCCGCGGTGGCGATTCTGCCTTCGTCCACATCGAAGACGTGCAGGATCTCGTTCAAGAAGAACTCATGCGCCAGGGCTTTTTTAAAGTCGCTGCGCATTACGTCCGCTACCGCGACGAGCGCACCCGCATGCGTGCCGACAATCCCGAGGTCTTCGAGGATCCCGCGCAGGAATCGATGGTCGTCGTCACTGATGTCGATGGCGTTTCCGCCTTCTGGGATGGCTCTGAGCTCAAGAAGCGCATCCAGTTTGCCATGATCGGACTCAAGCTCTCGGTTTCCGAGGAAGAAATTGAAAAGGAACTCCGCCGCTCTATCGGGACCGAGATTTCCGCTGTCGATCTCAAGCAGACCATCATTCTCAATTCCAAGACCCTGCTAGAGAAAGACTCCGAGATGGCCAAGTTCTCCGGCCGTATCCTTCTCTCCTACATCTACGAGGAAGTCCTTCCCTGGAATATCCAGACCGATGGTGTCGAGGCTCTCAAGGCCGCCCACCGCGATAATTTTAAGGCCTACCTCCTTCACGGAGCCGGCATCAAGCGCGTCTCCCAGGACATCATCGATAAGTATGACATCGACCGCCTTGCTGATGCGCTCGACCCCACCGCCGACCTCGACTTCGAGTTCCTCGGCATCCAGACCCTCTACGATCGCTACCTCAACGTTGATAAGACCGGCGAAAAAGACCGCCGTATGGAAACTCCCCAGTATTTTTGGATGCGTGTTTCCATGGGACTCTTCAAAGCTGAGACCTCCAATGCCGAGGACTGGGTCATCCGCCTCTACAATCTTTATAAAGGGCGCAAGTTTTGCTCCTCCACCCCGACTCTCTTTAACTCCGGCACCCTTCACAGCCAGCTCTCCTCCTGCTACCTCTACAAGGTCGATGACTCCATTGAGTCCATCATGCAGCGGGGTATCGCCGAGAACGCCTACCTCTCCAAGTGGGCCGGCGGCCTCGGTGGTTCTTGGACCGCTGTTCGCGGAATCGGTGGCTACATTCAAGGCACCAATGGCGAATCCCAAGGCGTCATTCCTTTCCTGAAGCTTCACAACGACCAGCTCATCGCCGTCAACCAAGGCGGCAAGCGTCGCGGCTCCGGCTGCGCCTACCTCGAGTCCTGGCACAATGACATCGAGGATTTCCTCGAGCTCCGCGTGAATGTGGGCGACGAGCGCCGTCGCACCCACGACATGAACACCGCGAACTGGATTCCCGACCTTTTCATGAAGCGCATGGAAGCGCGTCAGAACTGGACCTTGTTCCGTTCCAACGAAACTCCCGATCTCCACGACCTCTTTGGTAAGGCCTTCGAGCAACGCTACGCGGAATACGAGGTGAAGGCTGAAAAGGGCGAGATCTGGTCCCGTAAGGTCGAGGCCATCGACCTCTGGAAGAAGATGCTCAAGATGATCTTCGAGACCGGTCATCCCTGGATCACCTTTAAGGACCCGTGCAACGTCCGCTCCCCGCAGGACCACGCTGGCGTCATTCACTCCAGCAACCTCTGCACCGAGATCACCCTCAACACCTCGGACGAAGAGACCGCCGTGTGCAACCTCGGCTCCGTCGTCCTCGACACCCACATCACCAAGGACGGCGCGCTCGATCACGACATGCTCCGTGAGACCATCACTGTCGCCATCCGGGCGCTCGATAACGTCATCGACATCAACTTCTACCCCACCGATGCCGCCAAGACGGCCAACTCGCGCCACCGCCCCATCGGCCTCGGCGTCATGGGGCTCCAGAATGCCCTCTTTAAAAAGGGCCTCCAATTCGCCTCCGAGCCCGCCATGGAATTCAACGACGAGTTCATGGAAGCGATCGCTTACTATGCCTACGGAGCCAGCAGCGAACTCGCCGGAGAGCGGGGGACATACGGCAGCTATAAGGGATCTAAGTGGGACCGCGGCATCCTTCCTCAGGATACCGTCGATACCCTCGAGGACGAACGCGGCCTCAAAATTGACGTCCCCCGTGGTGGGAAAATGGACTGGCGCCCCGTCCGTGAGTCCATCGCCCAGCACGGCATGCGAAACTCCAATGTTCTCGCCATCGCGCCCACCGCCACCATTTCGAACATCATGGGAACTACTCCATGCATCGAGCCGAATTACACCAACCTTTTCGTCAAGAGTAACCTCGGGGGCGACTTCATCGTCCTCAACGGTCAGCTTGTCGATGACCTCAAAGCCGAAGGCCTTTGGAACGACGAGATGCTCGACCAATTGAAATACTTCAATGGCGAGCTCGCTAACATCGAGGGCATCCCCGACCACCTCAAGAAGAAGCACCAGACCGTCTTCGAGATCGGCTACGAGCATATTATCGATGCCGCCGCCCGCCGCCAGAAGTGGATTGACCAGAGCCAGAGCGTAAACCTCTTCCTCGCCAATCCAGACATGAAGTCCCTCAGCCACATGTATCGCCGCGCCTGGCATACCGGCATGAAGACGACCTACTATCTCCGTTCCCTCGGAGCGAGCGAGATTGAAAAATCAAACGACAAGGGCGCTCCGGCCACCAAGAAAAAGGACTACACTCCCGAAGAGAAAACAGCCTGCAGCATCGAATCGATGATGAATGGTGAAGAGTGCGAGGCGTGTCAGTAAGGGCATTTTCTCCCTTTCCCAAAAAGTCTATGCAATCATCTTAGATTCTCTGAAATCTGGGCCTAAATTTGCTCACTGTCACCACGTTGCCATGACAGGCCTTGTGCTCCTTCGTAAGTAATCTGTTGAAGGCCTTCGGCCCTTCGTTCCGTCCGGGCGGAGATGGTCGCTGATCCAGCGGATTGCTGATGGTGCAGTGATCGGGAGTAGGAGTTTCGTGAAC
>Ga0209502_10003886_pt1 | contig 11486 bp, 11 predicted proteins | sample ArcticOcean_MG_C_10_FD_187442 | JGI IMG/M metagenome (GOLD analysis project Ga0209502, IMG submission 187442) | Marine microbial communities from western Arctic Ocean - ArcticOcean_MG_CB11_90 (SPAdes) (version 2) | ecosystem: Environmental > Aquatic > Marine > Oceanic | place: Arctic Ocean...
AATGAAAAACTTGCCAGATTAGCTAGGAAAAGACATGGCGCAAATGATCATAAAAGCAATATTACCGACTGGTAATATAGATTAAAATTTGGGCGCTACTTTGATGTGGTGCCCTTTTTTATAGAAAAATTTAATATGACAGAAAATAATAACGAAGACCAAAGACCAAGTAAAATGATAGGTGTGCTTTTTCCAAAAGCAAAGTATGGGGTTATCGTGGCTATAATAATAATCATCAGTGTTAATTTAATTTATTATAAAGAAACAATTTTTTCTTTTTTTAAATAATGATGAAAAATTTATCTAAAATTGCTAAAGCTAAAAAAATTAAATACTTTTTAATAAGCTTTGTAGATTTATTCGGTGTCCTAAGATCAAAATTAGTTCCAACAGAGGCAATTGCTGAGATGCAAAAAAATGGAGCTGGGTTTGCTGGGTTTGCAACTTGGTTGGATATGTCACCAGCCGATACTGATATGTTTGCTATACCGGACCCTGACAGTTTAATTCAACTACCTTGGAATAAAGAAGTAGGTTGGTTGGCATCTGACTTATGGATGGGTGGTAAGCCTGTAAAAGCTTCACCACGTGTTATGCTTAAAGAGCAAATGAATAAACTAAATAAAAAAAATTTAGAGATGAAATCAGGAGTAGAGTGTGAGTATTTTCTAATTTCTCAAGATGGTTCAGCTATTGCTGATCCAAGAGATACTCAATCTAAACCTTGTTATGACCAATCAGCATTAATGCGTAGATATGATTTAATCAAAGAGATTTGTGATAGCATGATTGAAATGGGGTGGCGTCCATATCAAAATGACCACGAAGATGCTAATGGACAATTTGAAATGAACTGGGATTATGATAATTGTTTAATTACAGCTGATAGACATGTCTTTTTTAAATACATGGTAAAATCCTTAGCCGAGAAGCATGGTCTAAGAGCAACATTCATGCCAAAACCTTTTAGCAATTTAACTGGTAATGGCTGTCATGCTCATATTTCTCTATGGAATAATAAGACAAATAAATTTTTAGATGACAATGATAAACTAGGTATAAGTAGAATTGCTTACAATTTCTTAGGAGGGGTAATGCATTTAGCACAACCTCTTTCAGCTTTTTTCAACCCTACAGTTAACAGCTATAGAAGAATAAACGCGCCACCAACAAAATCTGGTGCCTCTTGGTCACCAAGTAGTATTTCCTACACGGGAAATAATAGAACACATATGATTAGAATTCCAGATGCTGGAAGATTTGAGTTGAGATTAATGGATGGTTCTTCAAATCCATATTTACTTCAAGCAGGTGTTATTGCTGCTGGTCTTCACGGTTTGAATAATAAAATTAATCCTGGTGAGCCTTTGTCTTGTAATATGTATACAGACTATAAGAATTACCCACACTTGAAAAAATTACCAAATGAAATACAAGAGGCATTAGAGTTTCTTCATAATAGTAAAGAACTTGAAGAGGCTTTTAGTAAAGAAGTTATAACAAGCTATATAAAATTAAAAAATATGGAAATTGAAGATTTTAATAAAAAAGAAAAATTTGATAAAAATAGCTCAGTGACGCACTGGGAAAAAAATAGCACACTTGATTGTTAGTTTAAATGAAAACAATCCTTCAAAAAGACCTTTGGTCGATTTCATCTTTTTTAGAAAATAAAAGATATAAATTTGATAAAAAAAATATACTTTCTCATCTACCTGAAAAATTTATAGAAGAAGCAATAGAGGTTATCTCTTCTTGGAAAAATTACTCTCCTACTCCACTAATTAAATTAAATAAACTAGATAAAGAGCTAAAATTAAAAAATATTTATTACAAAGATGAAGATAAAAGATTTGATCTTAAATCTTTTAAAGCTTTGGGTGGTGCCTTTGCAGTTTATAAAATTGCATCTAAAAAAAAAAATATAACTGTTTCAACTGCTACAGCTGGAAATCATGGTAGATCTGTTGCATGGGGCGCTCAACGATTGGGTCTTGAATGTAAAATCTTTATAAGTGAAAATGTAAGTGAATCTAGAGCAGTTGCTATGAAGGATCTTGGTGCCGATGTAATCAGGGTTAAAGGCAATTATGATAACTCATTGAAAGTATGTATAGAGCAATCAAATAAAAATAATTGGGAAATAGTACAAGATGTATCGTGGGAAGGTTATAAGGATGTACCAAAACTAATAATGGCTGGATATACAATTATGGTCAAAGAAATTTTAGATGAAGTAGATTCTAAATCAATTACACATGTTTTTCTACAAGCAGGTGTTGGTGGAATGGCTGCAGCAATGATTGCTGGATTTGCTAAATTATCAAAAAACATTCCTAAATTCATTGTTATAGAACCAGAAAATGCTGACTGTGTATTTAAAAGTATCCAAAACAATAAACCCACAAGTATTGATATAAAAAAAGAAACAGTAATGGGTGGTATGTCCTGTGGTGATGTATCGAGTATTGCTTGGGAGATTTTAAAAAATTCTACTAATTATTGTATGACCATACCTGATAATGCTATCTCAACTGCAGTCGCATTATTAGCAGAATCACGTTTTTCAGATGAAAAAATAATTGGTGGAGAATGTGCGGTGCCAGGGCTAATAGCGTTAATTGGCTCATTCAATAATAAGGAATACCTAGATAAATTAGAGTTAAATTCTCAATCAAATGTAGTTTTATTTGGTTGTGAAGGATTAACTGATAAAGCAATGTATGAAAAATTGCTAAATGATGGGTTACAAAAAATCTAAGTATATATGACAAAAAAAGCAATTGTTTGGATAAGAGAAGATTTCAGAGTTGAAAATAATGAAGCGTTAGCTTATGCAAGCCAAAATCATGAATTTGTAAACGCTCTCTATATATATAACTCAAAAAATTTTGACAAAAAAAGGGAGGCACAAAAGTGGTGGCTATCTAAGTCTTTAGAAAATTTCAATTTAGATCTAAAAAAATTCAATATTTCATTAGAAATTCAGTCTGGTGATGAACTGGAGGTATTTTCAAATATTAAGAAAAAAGATGATGTCACTATCTATTGGAGTAAAATTTATGAACCTGATGTTATTAATAAAGGAAAGAAAATATGTGACTTGCTTATTAAAAATGAAATTGAATATAAATATTTTAAAGGAAATATTTTAGTAGAATTTCAGGATATGACTAAAGATGACGGTACGCCTTATAAAGTATTCACACCCTTTTGGAAAAAAACAGAACAATTTTATATTTCTAAAGCTACATCTAAAAATTTTAAAATTAAATTAAAAGATAAAAAAATAAGTATCTTTAAAAAGTCAATTAAACCAGATGAAATTTTACCTAAAAAAAATTGGTATAAAAAACTTGAAAAATACTGGATACCTTCTGAATTGGAAGCAAAAAAATATTTAAATGAATTGGTAAAAGCTAAAATTGAAGATTATGGAGATGCGCGAGATATTCCAGGTATTAACGGGACATCAAAACTATCTCCTTTTTTAAAATTTGGTCAAATACATGTAGGGACAATTTGGAAGAAATGCCAAGACATTAAGATTAAAAATATAGGCTATAGGAAATATATAAATGAATTAGGATGGAGAGAATTTTCTCATAGCTTAATTAATTATTTTCCACAAATGCTTAAGGGCAATCTTAGAAAAGATTTTGATAATTTTCCTTGGGTTAAAAATGAAAAGCACTTAGATAACTGGAAGAAAGGAATGACAGGATATCCTATCGTCGATGCTGGTATGAGAGAATTATATGAAACAGGATGGATGCATAATAGGGTAAGAATGATTGTGGCTTCCTTCCTAGTTAAACATCTTAGAATTCACTGGATAGAAGGTGAAAAGCATTTTAAAAATTGTCTAGTTGATTACAATGAAGCAAGTAATGTTGCACAGTGGCAGTGGGTTGCTGGTTGTGGTGCTGATGCAGCTCCATATTTCAGAATTTTTAATCCAATTTTACAGGGTGAAAAATTTGATAAAGATGGAGCCTATACAAAAAAATGGGTGCCTGAACTTTTAAATATGCCAAACAAATTTTTATATAAGCCTTGGGAGTTGGAAAAAAAATATCAAGAACAGATTAAAATTATCATTGGTACTGACTACCCTAGGCCAATGGTAGATCATGCTACAGCTAGAAATGCTGCTTTAGAAGCTTTTCAAAAAATAAAAAAAAATTAATCCCCTAAGAAGTGGAGAATAATAGATCTTTTTTGTACACTTAACCTATGCTCAAAAAGATACACTCCCTGCCAAGTTCCTAATAATAAATTACTGTCCTTTACACTTAAATTGATCTGATTATTAGTGAGAGACGATTTGATATGGGCTGGCATATCATCTTTTCCTTCTGTGGTGTGTTTATATAAATCATTATTCATGGGTACAAGTTTATCAAAATAAGACAATAAATCAGTTTGCACATCTGGGTCAGCATTTTCCTGAACAATAAGAGATGCACTAGTGTGTTGGATACTAATATTTAACATGCCATTTTTAAAACTATTTTTAATGATCCATTGTTCTATATGGTTAGTGAAATTATATAATTTCTGCCCATCTGTTTTGATTATAAAATCTAAAAATTTTTGTACCATTATATTTTAGTTTTAAAATCAATTCCATAATTAGATCTTGAGCCTTTTCTCAGACCAAACGGTCCTGGAATAAATACTGTTATTGGTTTTGTATTTGGTTCTAAATCAACTCTATGAAATTCATTTGCTGATCTAAATCCAATGTAGCCAGGTTTTCTCCAAAATTTACCTTTTTTGGTTGTCTCCCAATATCCGTCTTTAATTATAATCGTTATATATGGACATAGGTGATTATGAACACCTTCACCATGATCATTATCTAACATTTCATGTATCAAAATATTAAATGGAAACCATTTTGGCCTATTTCTAAATATAAGATAAAATCTGTTCATCCAGGGTTTTGCGTTATTAAAGTTAATATGAGACGGCCCACGATCTAGAACAATTTTTTTTCTACCTACTTTTTCCAGTATATTAAGAAACATATTTAATTAAGTTTAATAATAGAATTTTCTTTTATTAAATATAAATTTTTGTTAGCAAAAAATGGTCTAGATATTTTGTCTTTATCAATCTTTAATGTGGATTTTGTTTTTCCAGTAAGAATATCTATAATTAATAATTTCCCTTGATTAGTTGATAAAAAAATATCTTTTTCACCAACTGAAAAACCAACAGGTTTAATTTTATTTCTTTTATTTTTCTTAAAATGATCAAACACATCAGTAACTCTTATTATGTTTCCTGTGGGATTATCAACAACCACTAAAAATCCTTCTAAAGTAATAGTAAAAATTAAATCGTTCACTATAGCTGGACGAATATATGTGTTAATTTTTTGTGTCCAATTTTTAAAACCTCTTTTAATATCTATTGAAAAAAATTCATTATTATTATTTGAAAATAAAACTGAATTATCGTGAATTACCAAATCTGATATTTTTAATAAATAAGGTTGAATTAAATTTGCCTTATTAGCCGTAGGTGTTATCCAAATCAAGTTACCTGTATTAATATCCACTGCATTAATATCACCAATAGAATTATTAAATAAGACTATATTATCATCAATAGCTATTGATATTTTTTTTGATGATTTTATTACACTAGAGTCACTCTTATATTCCCAAATTATTGAGCCATCTTTTAAAGAAAAACACTTGAGTACGTTATTAGAGTCAACAACAAATATTTTACCATTTTCAATTTTAACGTCAGATATAAATGGCGCATTATTATAAAAACTCCAAAGTAACTTTCCATTATTAATATCTAGGGCATAATATTTAGAAATTGTATCTACAACGATTAATGTATCTTCATATCTGGAAAAAAATAGAAATGGATTCGTCTTTTTTTCTTGTTTTGAATAATAGTTTTTTTTCCAGATCAAATCTGAATTCTTATCAAATTTAATTACTGTACCTTTGTTATCAAAGAATATGATGTTTTCTTTTTCAAAAATTATTTCTGGCTCATATTGATCAAAATATTCAATCTTTGAAAATTTAAATTTTGAGATCTTCTCTAAGCTACCAAGATATCTATTAATACTATTATTGTTGTGATTTGTTTTATCATAACTTGATTTTGTTTTTATTAATTTAATTTCTAAATTGGGGTTTAATTCTTTTTTTAGAGCATCCTCTACTTCGAATAATTTTATCTTATTGGTAGTTTTTACTTCTTTTTTAATACTTTTTTCTTTTGTCCAAAATTTGGACTTTGAGTGAAATGAACAATTATTTAGAAATATAAAAATTAGGATGAATATAAATATTTTATTCACTTAGATCTCTATTAAGTCTTTTTTGTGATTCTATTTTTATATCATTGTTACTATTTGATAAAATGAGAATCTGATTGAAAAACTCTTTTGCTTTTTGCTTTTCATTCTTTGAATAAAAGAATTCTGCTAACAGGTACAGTGCGTGAGACTTCCATATACTTTCAGAATTAATTATTGGGTTCAGTATTTTTAACAAATTATTCTCAGTGACAAAATTTGAATTAAAAAGTGCTTTTTTATATATAATTAAATTTTTTATTTCATTATCTAAATTTGTTTTTTTTATTAATGCATCGAATAGTTTGTTTATTTCAGTTCTATCTTCAATTAAATTATTATCTAATAAAAAATATAACGCTAATGGAGAATATGTAACATCATTTTGATTAATTATTTCAACTAACTCACTTATTGTTGTTTGCTTCTGATTTTTTTTGTAATTAATTTTTATTAAATTAAATTTATTTGCTAATTTAATTTTATTTCTTTCTTTAATCTCATCAACGGTAAAAAAGACAGCTAAGCCTATAATAATAACTGTAATAGTTATAATTAAGTTTTTTTTATTGTTTACAAAAAAATTTTTTATTTTTTCGTTTCTGGTATTACTGTCTATTATTGAAATTTCTTCATCCATATTTAAATCATATTTCTTAAAACATATTGTAGAATTCCACCATTTTTATAGTACTCTAATTCATTTTTTGTATCTATTCTGCATAAAGTTTTTATCTTTTTAATATCTCCTGATGCATATTTTATTTCAACTTTAACAGTGTCTGATGCACTAACACCGTCTTCAATATTTAAAACTGTAATTAATTCTGAGCCAATTAAATTTAAATTCATTCTGTTATTGCCTTCGCTAAATTGAAGTGGCAACACACCCATACCAATTAAATTAGATCTATGAATTCTTTCAAAACTTTCTGCAATCACAACTTTTATACCTAATAATTTTGTTCCTTTGGCGGCCCAATCTCTAGACGATCCTGTGCCATATTCTTTTCCACCAATTACCGCTAAATCGGTTCCTCTTTTTTTATACTCTTCTACCGCACTATAAACGGACATTGTTTTTTCTTCTGGGTATAATTTAGTAAAACCACCTTCTGTACCAGGAGCCATTTCATTTTTTATTCTGATATTTGCAAATGTTCCCCTCATCATAACTTCATGGTTTCCTCTTCTAGATCCATAAGAGTTATAGTCTTTTGGTTGTATTTGATGTTCCATAAAGTATTCACCTGTTGGGCTTTCTTTTTGAATATTTCCTGCTGGCGAAATGTGATCTGTTGTCACCATATCACCTAGAATTAAGAGAGGTCTTGCATTTTTAATTGCTTTAAAGCCCTCAGGTTTATCAGATAAATTTTCAAAAAAAGGTGGCTTCTTTACATAAGTTGATCCTAAATCCCAATTGTAAATACTTGTATTTTCAGTTTTAATTTCTTGCCATTGCTTAGGTCCTTCTGAAACATTTGAATATCTTTTTATAAACATTTCTGCATTCAAAGATTCTCTTAAAATATCTTCTATTTCTTTATTTGATGGCCAAATATCCTTTAAAAAAATATCTTTACCCTCTTTACTTTTTCCTAATGGTTCCTTGTATAAATCAAATTCCATATGTCCTGCAAGAGCATAAGCTACTACAAGTGGGGGTGATGCTAAATAATTAGCCTTGATATGCGGCGATATTCTTCCTTCAAAATTTCTATTACCAGACAATACTGATACAGCATATATATTTTCTTTATCGATCGCCTTAACAATTTCATCAGGTAATGGCCCTGAGTTTCCTATACAAGTTGTGCAACCATATCCCACTAAGTTAAAACCTAATTTGTCTAAAAAAATATTTAATCCAGCCTTTGCTAAATAATCAGTCACTACTTGTGACCCTGGTGCTAAGGATGTTTTGACCCAAGGTTTTGTTTCTAAACCAAGTTCTACAGCTTTTTTAGCTAATAACCCTGCACCAATTAAAACATTTGGATTTGATGTGTTTGTGCATGAGGTGATTGCAGCAATTAATATTGACCCATCTTTAATCTCATAATCTGTTCCAGAAACTTTTGAAATATTTTTTTCTTTTCGTTTTGTTGCATCTTCAAGAACTTTTTTAAATCCAGTGGAAGCATCTGTTAATAAAACTTTGTCTTGAGGTCTCTTGGGTCCTGAAATTGTTGGAACAACTGTCGACATATCTAAAGTAAGTGTGTCCGTAAATTCAATTTCTTTACTAGCCCACAAGCCTTGTTCTTTTGCATAAGTTTCTACTATATTTACTGTATTCTCATCTCTTCCTGAAAATCTTAAATATTTTAATGTCTCATCATCAATTGGAAAAAAACCACATGTTGCTCCATACTCTGGGGCCATATTTGCAATAGTTGCTCTATCAGCAAGTGTTAAATTTTTTAAACCCTCACCATAAAATTCAACAAATTTTCCAACAACATCTTTGTCTCTTAACATTTTTACAACAGTTAGGACTAGGTCTGTAGCAGTCGTACCTTCTGGCATTTTGTTAATCATCTCAAAACCAATCACTTCAGGTATTAACATTGAAATTGGCTGACCTAACATTCCTGCTTCAGCTTCAATTCCACCTACTCCCCAACCAAGAACAGATAATCCATTAACCATAGTGGTGTGACTGTCTGTACCAACCAATGTGTCAGGAAATAGATAGTCTTCCTTTTTAAATTTTTCTAACCAAACAACTTTTGATAGATATTCTAAATTAACTTGGTGACAAATTCCTGTTCCAGGTGGAACTATTCTAAAATTATTAAATGCTTGTTGGCCCCATTTTAAAAAAGAGTACCTTTCTCCATTTCTTTTAAATTCAATATCTACATTTTTTTCAAACGAATCTGCATTGGCTGATTTATCCACTTGTACCGAGTGATCGATAACAAGATCAACTGCTGATAGTGGATTAATAGTATTTGGATCTTTATTTTTTTCTTTAACAGCTTCTCTCATGGCTGCCAGGTCAGCAACCGCTGGTATACCTGTGTAATCCTGTAATAAAACTCTTGCTGGTCTATAAGCTATTTCAGTTGAAGATTTTTTTGTTTTTAACCATTCTTTAATTGCCTCTATTTGACTTTTAGTAACAGACAAATCATCTTCATATCTTAATAAATTTTCTAATAAAACTTTAAGTGATTTTGGTAGTTTTGAAATTCCATCTAAACCATTTTTTTCTGCTTCTACTAAAGAATAATATTTGTATTCACTATTATTAATATTAATAGACTTTAAAGAATTATAAGAATTTTTATTTCCTGGTTTCATTTAGTTTTAGATGTAGAACCCTATTATACAAACGATAAGTAGCAATGACATAGCATAATTAAATCGTTTAATAAAATTATTATTTGTAGCAAAATTACTCAAGAATTTACCAAAAAAAGCCCATGTAGTAATGCTTGTAAGAGCTGTTAAAGAACAAACCACTATAACTGTTAATGAACTGTTTAAATAATCATCTTCTATTACAAATTTTGAAATTAAAGTGATTGCTGCCATTACACCTTTGGGATTCAAAAATTGAAATATAAAGGTATCAATAAATTTTACTGGATTATTTTTTCTCTCTCTTGATAATGATGAGAATGAAATTTTATAAGCTAAATACAACAAAAAGAAAGTTCCTAGAACTCTAATTACTTCTTGTATTAATGGGTATTTTATAAAAGTTGATATCAATACAAAATTAATCAAAACCACTAATACCGTGTATCCAAACCAAACACCTAAAATTAATGGTATTGTTTTTTTGATACCAAAATTAAGTCCTGAGAAAGAAGCTACAGCATTATTTGGTCCAGGTGTATATCCTAATGAACATGAGATTCCAATTAACAAAAATAATTCTTGGTGCATAAAGATTAGGCTATAGGAAGACCATTTTCAGAATCTTGAGATGGGTGAACTAGTATAACTTTTCCTTCTTTATCAATTGATCCTAAAATTAAAACTTGTGAAATAACACCTGCAATGTTTTTTTCTGGAAAATTGCATATGCCAATGACTTGTTTTCCCTTTAAGTTTTCTTCATTATAATAGTGGGTTATTTGTGCAGAAGATTGTTTAACTCCAACTTCTTTGCCAAAGTCTACCTCTATAACTAAAGAAGGTTTTCTTGCTTTTTCATTTTTTTTTACAGAAACTACAGTGCCTACTCTAATATCTACTTTATCAAAAACATCATAGGTTATTTGTTCTTTCATATATTTAATATATAATAGAACTTATTTATGAGTACAGAAAATACTTCAGCTCAGTTGTTTAATAACTCAGTTAAAATTTTAACTGATTTAATTGCTTTTAAAACTATTTCAGGAGAAGATAACAGCTCATTAATTGATTATTGTGATGATATCTTAAAAAAGTTAGGTGCTACTTCTTTTAGAACTTATGATGATGAAAAAAAAAGAGTAAACTTATTTGCTACATTAAAAGCTAAAAATTCAAATAATAAGAAACCAATTATCTTATCAGGCCACACTGATGTTGTTCCTGTTTCAAAGGGTTGGAGTTCTGATCCTTTTACCGCAACTATTAAAGGTGATAAATTATATGGGAGAGGTTCGTGTGATATGAAAGGTTTTATTGCATGTGCTTTAGCTTATGCACCTATTTATTCTAAATCAAATTTAGATAGAGATATTCATTTCTCATTTACATTCGATGAAGAAACAGCATGCCAGGGTGCACCTATACTAATAGAGGAATTAAAAAAAAGAGATATTAAAGATGGTATTTGTATTATTGGTGAACCAACTAATATGAAAATTATTGACGCTCATAAGGGATGTTATGAATACACAACTTATTTTAGAGGTTTAGCAGGACATAGTTCCGCACCTCACAAAGGTGTAAGTGCTGTTGAATATGCATCAAGATATGTAAATAAATTAATTGAGCTTAGAGAGAAACTTAAAAGTAGAGCACCTAAAGACTCTATTTTTGACCCACCTCACTCTACTCTTTCTATTGGTGGTGTGTTTGGTGGTATTGCTCATAATGTAATAGCTGACAAATGTCATGTTAACTGGGAAACACGACCAGTTGTAAAAGAAGATGGTGTATTTTTAAATCAAGAAATCGACAAGTATTCAAATGAGGTTTT
>Ga0209502_10003892_pt1 | contig 11477 bp, 12 predicted proteins | sample ArcticOcean_MG_C_10_FD_187442 | JGI IMG/M metagenome (GOLD analysis project Ga0209502, IMG submission 187442) | Marine microbial communities from western Arctic Ocean - ArcticOcean_MG_CB11_90 (SPAdes) (version 2) | ecosystem: Environmental > Aquatic > Marine > Oceanic | place: Arctic Ocean...
CAAACAATTCTTTCAAAAAGCAAAAAGTTTTTGGAAAAACTAAAGACTAATTAACTAAAAAAGGTTAATATTTTCTTAGATGAAAAAAATTAATTTAGGTGTCTCAGGTTGTCTTGGGAAAATGGGTCAACAACTTATTAAATCTTCAAAAAATAATAAGAACTTTAAACTAACTGCTCTTACAGAAAATAAAGTTATCAATAAAAAAATAGCTGGTATCGAGCTTGATATAAATACTGAACAAGCTTTTAAAAAAACTGATGTAATAATAGATTTTACAGTTCCAAACTGTACTTTAGATATTTTAAAAATTGCATCTAAATTAAAAAAAAGAGTAGTAATTGGAACAACAGGATTTACCCATAAAGAAGAATCTTTAATTAAAAAATTTTCAAAAACCATTCCAATTTTAAAAGCAGGCAATATGAGCCTTGGTGTTAATTTATTAATGTATTTAACTGAAATTGCCTCAAAATCACTAAATGATGAATATTTAAGTAGGGTATTTGAGATTCATCACAAACACAAAAAAGATTACCCATCAGGAACAGCTTTAATGCTAGGAAAAGGAATTGCAGATGGAAAAAATAAAAACCTTTATAATTTGATGGGTAAAAAATTTCTAAATAAAAAATCTTTTCCTTATGGAAAAAAAATAAATTTTAATTCAATTAGAAAAGGTGAAATCATTGGAGAACATGAGGTTACATTTTCTAGTGGGAAAGAAATAATAAAATTGAATCATGAGGCTTTTGATAGAGCGCTTTATTCAGATGGTGCTCTAACTGCTGCAAAATGGTTGATTAATAAAAAACCAGGGCTTTACTCAATGAGAGATTTATTGAACTTTAAATAATGGATGAAAAAGAAAAAGCAAAAAAAATACTAAAAATTTTAAATAAGATTTATCCAACAACCCCTATCCCACTAGATCATACTAGTAATTTTACTCTCTTAATGTCGGTTCTTTTATCAGCACAATGTACTGATCTAAATGTTAATAATGTAACTAAAAATATATATCCTAAGTATAATAAACCTGAACATTTTGTAAAATTAGGTAAAAAAAGAATAGAAAAATTGATTAAAAGTATTGGTCTCTTTCGAGTTAAGGCTAAAAGTATATATTTGATGTCAAAACTGCTTCTAGAAAAGCATGGAGGCAAGATACCCAAAAGCTTTAAAGAGCTTGAAGAACTACCAGGTGTGGGCCATAAAACAGCAAGTGTGGTTATGTCTCAAGGTTTTGGAGTTCCAGCTTTTGCAGTCGATACTCATATACATAGATTGGCTCAAAGATGGGGTTTAACGAATGGCAAAAATGTTATTCAAACTGAAAAAGATTTAAAAAGAATATTCCCAGAAAAAACATGGAGCAAATTACATTTACAAATAATTTACTATGGTAGAGAATTTTGTAAAGCAAGGGAGTGTTATGGTTTGACTTGTAAAATTTGTACGACTTGTTATCCTAATCGAAAAAATCCAGTTAAAATAAAAAAAACTTAATATGAAAATACTAGGAATTGGTAATGCAATTGTTGATGTCATTTGTAAAGTTGATGATCAATATCTAATAGATAATCAATTAACAAAAAGTACAATGAAACTGGTTGATGAAAGTGAATTTAAAAAACTTTTATCAAGTCTTAAAATTGAAGAAACTATCTCTGGTGGATCTGTTGCAAATTCTATTGTTGGATTATCTCAATTAGGGAATAATGTTGGCTTTATAGGTAAAGTCAATGATGATGACTTGGGGAAAAAATACGAAGAGGGACTAACTAAAGAAAAGGTTCAATATTTTTATAATAAAAAAAAGGAAATTTCACCAACTGGGACTTGTTTAATCTTAATCACACCTGATGCAGAGAGAACTATGATTACATTTTTAGGAATTGCTGGAAAAATCAATCAAAATGATATTAATGAAAAAGCTATACAAGAAAGTGAAATGATATTTTTAGAAGGATATTTATGGGATGAAGGAGAACCAAAATCAGCTTTTGATAAAGCAATGTCACTCTCTAATACTAAGGTGATGTCTTTATCAGATCAATTTTGTGTCGAAAGACATAAAGGTGACTTTCTTGATTTAGTTAAAAATAAACTCGATATTATTTTTGCTAATGAACAAGAAATTAGTTCATTAACAGATGCTAAAAGTTTTGTAGATGTTATTGAATTTGGAAAACAATTAGGAAAACTTTTAATTATCACTCGTGGTGAAAAAGGGAGTATTGCTATTAAAAATCAAGAAATTATAGAATGTCAAAGTAAACCCAATTTAAAAATTGTAGATTTAACAGGTGCCGGAGACCTCTTTGCAGCTGGTTTTCTTCATGGATTAATTAACAATATTTCAACAAAAGAATGTCTGGAAAAAGGAACTAGCATGTCATCAAAGATAATCCAAAAGGTTGGCGCTAGACTAGATTAAGTTATTTTAGCCAATAAAATAACCATTTTTGTGGCTTAATATAAATTTTTCATCATTAAAAAAATCACTTATTTTTTTTCTCAATCTATAAATGTGTGTTTCTACAGTATGGGTTTCCATGCCTGTTGAGTAGCCCCATATATTTTTTTGCAAATCTGCAACATTATGTTTAATTTTTTTATGATTTAAATATAAAATAATTTCAATTTCTTTTTCTGTTAACTTTAACTTTAAATTATCTTTAGAAAAAGATTTAGAATTTAAATCTAACTCATAACCTTTAATGCTAATCTTAGATTGTTGGTTAAATTTTAACTTAATCAATTTGATATTGATTTGTACTAACAATCCTTTTAAAGTTAAGGGCAAATCATTAAAATATAGACAATTTTTATCAGTTATATTTTTATTTATTAATAATTTTTGATTATTTTTTGAAATTACCAAAAAATCTAATCTATCTAAATCATGATTTTTTTTAAACTCTTCTTCATTCTCGAATTTTATAATTTTAAAAGATAAATGTTCTTTGATCTCATCAAGAATTTTATATAGTGAATTAAAATTTATAATAAAAACGTTTTGCATAATTATGTTTGATATTGCTTATGATAATTCATGTACCAAATAAAAACACTCTTATAATTGATGACTTCAAATTTAGATGCTGTGTTGGAAAAAGAGGCATAAAATCAAATAAAAAAGAGGGTGATTATTCAACACCAAAAGGATTTTTTAGTTTAAGGAAGTTATATTTTAGAAAAGATCGTATTGGTATTCCAAACTGTAAAATTAATAAAAAGATCATTAAAAGAGATATGGCCTGGTGTGATGATCCAAAAGATAAAAAATATAATGAAGAAATTAAAACATTGAATAAAAAACTTAAAGAGAATCTTCACAGAAAAGATCATAAGTACGATTATGTAATTTCAATTAGTCACAATGAAAGAAAAATCCCTGGTAGAGGAAGTGCTATATTTATTCATTTAACAAATAATTACACGCCCACTACTGGATGTATTGCCTTAAAAAAGAAAGATTTTCAAATACTATTAAAATTAATAGATAAAAAAACTAAAATTAAAATAGGTTAAGTTCTATTACCAAATATTTTTGAACCAACTCTGACATAAGTGGCATTGTCATTAATAGCCTCAAGATAATCATCTGACATACCCATACTTAATTCTTTAAAATCTAACTCTCGGTTTATTTTATTCATTTCAGAAAAATATTTTTTAACATTACCATCATTTGGTGGAATACACATTGTGCCAATAATGTTTAAATCTAATTTGTTACAAAATTTATAAAAATCAACTAATTGCTCTTTATGGATACCAGATTTTTGTTCTTCATTTCCAATATTAACTTGAATAAATAATTTTGGTTTTTTTTCTTGTTTTATCTGTTCTTCTGAAATTCTAATCGCCAATTTTTCACTATCTAAGGAGTGTATATAATCAAATATTTTTAATGCAAATTTAACTTTATTTGTTTGAAGTTTGCCAATTAAATGAAGTTTTACTTTATTATATTTGGGCTTTATGTTACTCCATTTATCTAAAGCCTCTTGAACCTTATTTTCTCCATAGTGTAAATGACCTTTCTCTAACAATGGCAAAATATTTTCAATAGGAAAAGTTTTTGATACCGCTATAATTATAGGTAATTTATCATGATTTAGTTTTGATTTAATAAGCTCTTCTATATAAATTAAGTTTTTGATACTGCTATGCATAATAAAATTTTAAATAAATATTACTTTATTAAAAAATTTGACCAAAGTCACATAGATAAACAGGATAACAAAACAATCATAATATTTAGAAATTATAATCAACAAATTAACGAAAAATTAGTTTTAACAATAAAAAATTATTGTAAAAAAAAAGGAAATAAATTTTTAATTTCTAATAATATAAAATTAGCCATAAAGCTTAATTTAGATGGCGCATATATTCCGTCATTCAATAAAGAAACAAAACATCTCTCTTTTTCTTATAAAAAAAATTTTATTCTATTGGGTTCAGCTCACAATTTTCATGAAATAAGAATCAAAGAATTGCAGGGTGTTAATGCTATTTTTCTGTCTTCCTTGTTTAAAAAAAATAAAAATTATTTGGGTATTAATAAATTTAAATTACTTTCTTGTCTAAGCAGTAAACCCCTTGTTGCACTTGGTGGGCTCTCTAATAATAATTTAAAAAAATTAAGTCTTACTAGTTGCTTTGGATTTGCCGGTATTTCTTTTTTTGAATAAAAAAAAGGCCCCTAAAAGGGGCCCTTTTAATTAATTTGTGTCCTAAATTAAATTAGAATGCAAATGATAAACCAATATTCCACATCTCTTTGTCCATATTAGCAGTATGTTCAGAACTTTTAGCTTCATTTTGCGAAACAGAAGCTGTCATTCCACCTGTCGTATAAGAAACACTCATACCAGCAACTTCTATGTCTTCGTGTTTGTCTGCTCTATCAATTGTTTCTTCACCGTATGAAACTGAAATTTGATCAGATACAGTGTAAGATAGTCCGAACGCAGTTACAGTTTGATCATACGAGTTAGTACTAGATTCGTAATCGTTGTACGAAACACCTGCTGTTACTGAACCATACACATATGATGCTTTATATATGTTTTGATCAGCAGCAGCTCCTGCTACGTCCTCACTTTCACCTGCACCGTAAGATACAGATAAACCTTCAAGACCAGTATAAGTTAAACCATATGCAGTTGAACCTGTACCTGTTGTGTTTGCAGCTTGGTATGATCCAGCAACTGCAAGACCATCTATCATAGTAGGTAAAGAGTATACCATTAGGTTATTTCCACTTGTAGATGAAAAAGGTGCATTTCTACCTAAAGCTGGTGTTGCAACAGTACTCATCAAAGTGTTATCCCATAAATCTCCAGCAGCAGTAGTATCTAATGCAGCAGCAGCGTTTGATCCACCGTGACCGTGTACAGTTAAAGTACCTAAAGTGTCGTTACCAACTGATACAAAGTGACTATCGAAAGGTCCATCACCTGATGGTGTACCTTGATCTAGTTCAAAAGATAGATTTACATTTAATCCACCATCAGTTTCTCCAGAACCTTTAAAGAAAACACTGTTTCCCATTCTTACTGCTTTACCAGTAGATGAATCACTGTAGTTTTTAAAGTTCATTGATGCAGAACCTGATACAGCTAACTCACCAGAGTAAGCAACAGAAGTTGCAACAAGCGAACCTGCTAATGCAGTTAAGCCTATTTTTTTTAAGTTGTTCATTTTATTTCCTTTGTTTGTTATTGTTTTTATTATTATTAGTAATAATAATTAATCAGTAATTATCACTTTTTTGATTTTTTGAGATAAATTGTTCCACTTTTAAAGGAAAATTTAAATATTGTTGTATTTTTATCACAATTATTTGCTTTTTTGGTAATTTTTTAGCTATTTATTATATATATTGTATAAATTAACAAATTCGCAAAAAATTCAAAATGACATCATTTAAATATATTAAATTATTAATTATCTTGGTTATTTCTTCATTTTTTCTTAATGCATGTAATGGAAAGTTTCCTGGTGCAGATGCCAGAAAATTTCCTGCTGATCCAAAAAAAAGAATAGAAAAAAATATAGCTGAGGGAAAGGGTTTTAGTTTTAATTCAAATCTTGGAAAAAATAGTGGGGTTTTTGAATTTGCAAGCTCAAATGAATTATGGAGAGCCTCATTAGACATTTTGGATTTCATGCCATTAGCATCTGTTAATTATAGCGGTGGAATTATAATTACCGACTGGTACTCAAATGACAAAACATCGAAGGAAAGTATTAAAATTTCAATTAGATTTTTATCAAATGAAGTAAGATCTGATGCACTTGATATTAAAGTATTTAACAGAATATGTGTAGATCTGTCTAACTGTGTAGTATCTGAAAAAACAGGAAATATTGCTCCAGAATTAAAGGTCAAAATTTTAAAAACTGCTGCAATTTATAAAAGTGAAAAAAAAAAGAAAAAAAAATAAGTCACTAAATTATCAAAGTAAAATTAATAATAATAAAAATGTATTTTTGTGGAAAGATATAATTTTAAAATAGTAGAAGAGAAATGGCAGAAATTTTGGGAAGAAGAAAAAATATTTTCGACCAAAGTTGATAAAAACAAAAAAAAATTTTATTGTTTAGAAATGTTTCCTTATCCTTCTGGTAAGATCCACATGGGACATGTCAGAAATTATACCATTGGCGATGTATTGGCTAGATTTAAATCCTTGCAAGGTTACAATGTTCTTCATCCTATGGGTTGGGACTCTTTTGGTATGCCCGCTGAAAATGCTGCAAGGCAAAATAATTTAGATCCTAAAACTTGGACTGAGTCAAATATTAAAACTATGAGATCCCAACTTAAGAAGCTTGGGTTATCGATTGACTGGGACAAAGAAATTTCTACCTGTTCTGAGGACTACTATAAACACCAACAAGAGTTTTTTTTAGAGCTTTATGATAAGGGATTAGTTTATAGAAAAGAAAACTATGTAAACTGGGATCCTGTAGATGAAACAGTTCTTGCTAATGAACAAGTAGTTGATGGTAAAGGCTGGAGGTCTGGGGCTGTAGTTGAAAGAAAAAAGTTAAATCAATGGTTTTTCAGCATATCAAAATTTTCAGAAGAACTTTTACAAGGACTAGAGACTTTAGATCAATGGCCAAACAAAGTAAAAGTAATGCAAAAGAACTGGATTGGAAAATCTTTTGGTTGTGAGGTTGAGTTTAAAGTCATAAGTGACAAGCCAATTGAAAGTATTAAATGCTATACAACAAGACCTGATACTTTATTTGGTTTTTCTTTTCTTGCCCTATCAGTTGATCATCCTTTAGCAAAATATTATGAAAATGATAAAAGCTTTCAAAAATTTAAAAAAGAATGCTCTAAAATAGGCACCACTGAAGAGTCCATTGCTTCTGCTGAAAAGCTTGGATTTAAAACTGACTTGATTGCAGTTAATCCACTAGATAGAGAGATGAATGTTCCAGTTTACTTTGCGAACTTTGTATTAATGGATTATGGATTGGGTGCTGTTTTTGGTTGTCCAGCGCACGATCAACGAGATTTAGATTTTGCTAAAAAATATAATTTAAAAATTACACCTGTCGTTAAACCTGAAAAGGACAAGCATTTTGAAATAAACAATGAAGCTTATACGGGTGAGGGATATCTTTATAATTCAAATTTTTTTGATGGTTTAAAAGTACCAAGCGAATCTATTGTTAAAACAATTGAATTCCTTGAAAAGAATAATTTAGGAAAGAAAAAAACTAATTATCGATTAAAAGATTGGGGTATATCAAGACAAAGGTATTGGGGTTGTCCCATTCCAATGGCCTATGATGAGAATGATCAACCTATTAAAATTCCAAAAGACATGTTGCCTGTTAAGCTTCCAGAAATTGAAGAACTAAGTAACACTGGAAACCCCTTAGACTCAGAAGATAGCTGGAAATTTTTTATCTTGAATGGCAAAAAATATAGAAGAGAAACTGATACATTGGATACTTTTGTTGATTCTTCTTGGTATTTTTTAAGATTTTGTTCACCTCATAATTTAGATCGTGGATTTACTCAAGAAGAAGCTAACTATTGGATGCCGGTTGACCAGTATATTGGTGGTGTAGAGCATGCCATTTTACATCTATTGTATTCAAGGTTTTTTATGCAGGCTCTATCTTATAAAAATGATGATTTTAAATTAAAAGAGCCATTTGATGGATTATTTACACAAGGAATGGTTTGTCATGAAACCTATAAAGATCAAAAAAATGCATGGTTAAGTCCTGAGGAAGTAACTTCAGAAAATGGTAAAGAATTTTATAAAAAAGATAATCCTTCTGAAAAAATAATTGTAGGACCAACTGAGTCTATGTCAAAATCTAAAAAAAATACTATTGATCCAGAGAATATAATAAAAAATTATGGAGCAGACTCTGTTAGATTATTTATCTTATCAGATAGTCCTCCAGAAAAAGATGTGCAATGGTCTGATCAGGGTATGATGGCATCATTTAAATTTGTTCAAAAACTATGGACATTAAATTCTAAAATTTTAAATAAGATAAAAGACAATAGCCAGGGGGATGAAGGTAAAAATTTAACAAAATTTACCAATCAACTAATTAATAAAGTAACCCAGAACCTAGAAAAATTTCATTATAACGTAATTGTTGCTAACCTTTATGAAATGTATAATTTTTTAATTAAAGAAACAGACAAACCTATAAAAAAAGAGATTTTAATTGAAAACTATAAAAAAATTTTAATTCTAATGAATCCATTTATTCCACATTTTTCAAATGAATGTTTAAATACCATTGATGAAGATCAAATAAAATGGCCAAAAATTACAAAGGATGATTTGATAGAAGATGCTATAAATTTTGTTGTTCAAATAAATGGTAAAAAAAGAGCTATTTTAAAAATAAAAAGAGATGTTGTTGAAGAAGAAATTTTAGAGATCATAAAGCTAAATCTAGAAATTGAAAAATTTTTAAAAGAACAAATAATAAAAAAAACAATATTTGTACCCAACAGACTTATAAATATTATACTATAAAACATGTTCCAAAAAAAAATTATACTTCTTTTGTTTCTACTATCATCTTGTGGGTATGAAGCAATTCACTCCAAAAAAAATTCGGTCAATTATATTTTTTCTATAAATGAATTAAGTTTTACTGGTGACAGAAAAATTAACTTAAAGATCAAAGAAAGGTTAAGTAACTATACACAGAGTAAAAAAGATAAAGATTTTATACTGAGAATCTCTAGCACTTCAGAAAAGATAGTTTTAGCAAAAGATACTGCTGGTGACACTACAGCCTTTAAAAATACAATTTCTATTAATGTAGAAGTTTTGATGAACAATAAATTTAAAAGTAATTTAAGAATTATAGAAAGTTTTAACTACAATAATATTTCTAATAAATTTGATTTGAAAAATTATGAAGACGAAATTAAAAATAATTTAGCTGAGACAGCCACAGAAAAAATAATTTTTAAACTATCTAATATTCAATGATACTAAAGTCGTTTGAATTAACTAAAATAAAAACAAGTAATTATAAGTTTTATCTATTTTATGGCAATAATGAGGGTCTAAAAGAAGAGAATATAAAAAATTTATTTGAAAAAAACTATCAAGAAAAAATTCACAGATATGAAGAAAAAGAAATACTAGATAATACTAATATTTTTTTTAATAGCGTTCTTACTAAATCTTTTTTTGATAATGAAAAACTCATAATTATTAGCAGAGCTACAGATAAAATTAGAACAATTATTGAAGACTTAATAGAGAAAAACCCTGATGATATAAAAATTATTTTGAATTCGAAAAATTTAGAAAAAAAATCTACTTTACGAAAACTCTTTGAAAAAAAAAAGTCAATTATATGTATGCCGTTTTATGAAGATAACAACCAAACCTTAAATTCAATTATTAGTCTTTTTTTTAGAAATAAAAAGGTTCCAATATCTCAGCAATTAATTAATGTATTAATAGAAAGAAGCAGAGGTGATAGGAAAAATTTGAATAATGAATTAGAAAAAATTGAAAATTTTTCGTTGAATAAAAGAAATTTAAACATTCAGGAAATAATTAAACTAACTAACCTTGCAGACAACTATAGCGCTTCGGAACTCGTGGATCACTCACTAGCTAAAAATACTAGAAAAACTGTTACTATTTTAAGTGAAAACAACTATTCAGACGAAGATAGTATCATAATTATTAGAACATTATTAACTAAACTAAAAAGACTAGTTAAAATTTATGAGTTAGTTGATGAAAAAAACAATATCGAATGGGCAATTTCTGCTTGTAAACCACCAATTTTTTGGAAGGACAAGCCACTTGTTACTCAACAAATACTGTCTTGGAATAAGAATCTTTTAAAAGATTTAATTTATAAAACTAATGAAATTGAACTTTTAATTAAAAAAAACTCAGCGCTTGCTAAAAATATATTGGCAGATTTTATAATTAATAATTCAAAAAAAACTAATAATTAAATTTTATAATCTCAATTATTTTATTTAACTGATCTAGATCTTTATATTCTAATAATAAAGATCCTGAATTATTTTTTTTATTTTTAATTAAAACATTAAGACCAATTTTTTCTCTAATTGAGTTTTCTAAGACTTGCAGGTTAACATCCTTGGATGGTTTAAGAGAGTGCTTCTTGGTTTTAAAGATTTTAACAAAATTTTCTGACTGTCTGACTGAAAGATTTTTTTCAATTATTTTATTTGCAACAAACTCTGCATTATCCAGACCTACTAAAGTTTTTGCATGTCCTGCTGTTAGTTTTTGGGTTTCAATTGACTTTAAAACCGCTTCGGGAAGACCTAATAGCCTTAAAAAATTAGCGATATGGCTTCTACTTTTTCCAATAAATTTTGCTACTTTTTCTTGATCATATGAAAACTCATCAATAAGCCTCTGATAACCACGTGCTTCTTCTACTGCGTTTAAGTCGTTTCTTTGAACATTTTCAATAATTGCAAATTCCAAAGCTTTTAAATCATCAACTTCCGTAATTACTACTGGAACCTCATGCAAACCTGCTTTTTGTGCTGATAGCCACCTTCTCTCTCCTGCAATTATTTCGTACTTTGAGCTATCTTCACTAGACTTCCTAACAATAATTGGCTGGATAATGCCTCTCTCTTTTATTGAATTTGTTAAATCTTGTAAACTTTCTTCATCAAATGTTTTCCTTGGTTGAAATTTATTACTTAAGAGATCAGATATCAAAATTTTATTAATATTTATTTCTGCTTTTGTTTCACCTATTAAAGATGACAAGCCTCTACCTAGGCCTTTTTTTATTTTGCCTGTATTCATTATGCAGCACTCCCTATTTCTTGTTCTTGATTAATAAATTCATCTGTAAAGTTAAAATATGATTTACTGCCTGGACAAAATTTGTCATACATTAAAACTGGCATGCCATGAGATGGGGCTTCTGATAGTCTAACA
>Ga0209502_10003894_pt1 | contig 11473 bp, 9 predicted proteins | sample ArcticOcean_MG_C_10_FD_187442 | JGI IMG/M metagenome (GOLD analysis project Ga0209502, IMG submission 187442) | Marine microbial communities from western Arctic Ocean - ArcticOcean_MG_CB11_90 (SPAdes) (version 2) | ecosystem: Environmental > Aquatic > Marine > Oceanic | place: Arctic Ocean...
AATTAATTTAACTGTAACCTCTAGAGATAAATCTGAAAAAAAAAAGTTTGGCAATTTAGACTATCAAAGCCTTCATTTTTCTGAGAACTCTTTTGATCAAAAATTAATAGAAAATTTAAAGTCCTCAGATCATATATTGGTATCTATAGCACCAGTTAAAGGAGAAGACATAGTGATAAAAAATTTCCAAAATAATTTAGAGAAAAGTCAAATAAAATGGATTACATATTTGTCTGCTACCAGTGTTTATGGGAATCATAATGGTGATTGGGTGGATGAAAATAGTGATACTAAACCAACATCATCAAATGGTATCGATAGACTAAATGCAGAAAAATCCTGGTTAAATCTTGCAGAAAAAAAAAGTCTACCTCTTCAAATACTCAGATTGTCAGGAATTTATTCAAATCAAAATAACATTTTAGTTAGGCTTAAAACTGGTAATACAAAAATAATTAATAAAAAAAATCAATTTTTTTCTAGAATACACGTTGAAGATATTGCGAATATTTTATTTAAGTCTTTAAAGAATTTTAAAACAAAAGAAATCTATAATATATCTGATGACAAGCCTACATCACCTGAAGAACTTATTTTATATGGGTCTAAACTTTTAAATATTGAAAAACCAAAAGCAGTTGAACTGTCTACCCTAGAAAGTGAAATGTTAAAAAATTTTTACAAAGACTCTAAAAAAGTTAACAATAAAAAAATGAAAGAATTTTTTAATTATAAATTGAAGTATCCAACTTATATTGAGGGACTAAACTATATTTGTAACAATATTATTTAATTCTTCAATTATTTTTTTTAAAGGAATATTATCAGATAAACTGTGGTCTCCTTTTTCAACTATTACTAGCTTTTTTTTAGCACCTGGAAATATCGATAGAATTTTTCTAGAAAATGATACCGGAACTAGTTCGTCATTTTTTCCATGAACCATAGTGACATAAATTTTAGTATTAATTTTTTTTGATAAAACTTTATTTTTTCTTCCATCTTTTATCAACTGATATGTAATAGGGAATTCAGATTGTTTTTGCTTAAATTTTGATTGTCCATGTTTAATAATACTTATGCCCTCTTGTTTGATTTCTTTTTTTATTTTTTTGGTAAATTGTTTCCACATTAATCTCTCTAGAAATTCAGGGGCAGAACCAATGCCTACAAATCCTTTAATTTGTTTTCTAAAATACTTAAATTGATTCAAAGAAATCCACGCTCCCATACTTGAACCAATTAAAATAAAATCATTTTTTTTTACAATTTTCTTAATTGATTTTGTGGCATCAATTGACCATTCACTTATATTGCCTTTTGTAAACTTTCCCGATGATTTACCATGGCCAGAGTATTCAATGGCTAAAAAACCTAGTTTTTTTTTAACAGCATATTTTTTAAAAGCTTGAGGTTTTTTTCCATCAATATCAGACATAAAACCTGGAAGAAAAATTATATATAGTTTTTTTTTATAATAATTGTCTATATACCTGAGTTTTTTGGTCTTAGAAATTTCAAGATATTTGAATTTTTTCATTATTATTTTATGTCAGGTTATAAATTTAATTTATTAATATATAATATTAATTATGACAACTAAAATAAAAGTTTTACAAGTCATACCTAAATTAGGTTATGGAGGAGCAGAAACAGGTTGCTACGATCTTGCACATTTCTTAGCAGAGCATGAATGCAAGTCATTCTTGATTACTAGTGGAGGAGAGCTGTTAAAATTTGTGAGAAGAGATAAAGTAAAAGTTATTCGTTTACCAGTTCAATCAAAAAATCCAATAATTATGTTGATTAATTTTATAATTATTTTTTTTATTATATTATATTATAACATCGATATAGTGCATGCTCGTAGTCGTGCTCCAGCTTGGTCTTGTTTATGGGCTTGTTTTTTTTCAAGAAAAAAATTTGTTACTACTTTTCACGGCACTTATAACTTCTCTAGCAAGCTAAAGCTTTTTTATAATAGCGTTATGGTTAGATCGCAATTAATAATAGCAGGTTCAAATTTTATTTTTAATCATATAAACGAAAACTATAAAAAATACTTAAATTCTAAAAAAAAATTAATGGTAATTTTTAGGGGTATAAATTTAGGGTATTTCAATTCAAATAACTCAACCAAAGAAAAAATTTATTCGTTGGTTCAAAATTGGAATATTAATAAAAATGATTTTATTATTTTGCTCCCAGGTAGATTGACAAAATGGAAAGGTCAAGAAATGTTTATCGAGTCTTTGAATCTGCTTACAGAAAACTATAATAAAAATAATTTTCATGCAGTGATTTTAGGTTCTGACCAGGGTAGAGATATTTATTCAAAAAAACTTTTACTCTTAGTAGAAAGATATAGATTAGGTAAAAAAATCACTTTTATTAAAAATTGTAAAGAAATGCCCGTAGCCTATGAATTAGCAGATGTTGTTGTCTCTAGTTCGATAGAACCAGAAGCATTTGGCAGAGTCGCTGTTGAGGCGCAAGCTATGAACAAGCCAATTATAGCTAGTAATATTGGGGGTTCTAAAGAAACAATTCTAAAAGGTAAATCTGGCTTGTTATTTAGACCCGAAGACACAAAAGAGCTTGCTAGTATTATTAATAAATTAATGGACACGAAGAAGGAATCCTTAAGTTTAATGGGAGAACATGGAAGGAAAAACGTAGAAAAAAAATTTAATGTTGATCAAATGTGTCAAACTACCTTTACAGAGTATAAGAAACTACTTAAATAAAACAAATAATGCCTAATATTCAACTTTTAGACGGAAAAGAAATCCCATTTGAAAAATCTATAAATGGATTTGAGCTTGTTAAAAAAATTAGTAAATCACTAGAAAAAGATGCTCTTATCATGTCAGTTAATGGAGAATTAAAAGATTTAAGTTATACGATCAAGGAAGACTCACAGATAAAGATTATTACACACAAAGATAAAGAAGGATTAGAAGTTTTGAGGCATGATACAGCCCATATATTAGCAATGGCGGTGCAAGAATTATATCCTAGAACTCAGGTTACAATAGGTCCTATAATTGAAAATGGATTTTATTATGACTTTGCCCGAAAAGAGCCGTTTACAGACAATGATCTAAGTATGATTGAAAAAAAAATGGGGGAGATAGTAGACAGAAATGAAAAAACTCTAAGGCACGTCTGGAAAAGAGAAGACGCAATAAAACATTTTAAAAAAATTGGTGAAAAGTATAAAGCTGAAATTATTGAGAGCATACCATCTGGTGAAGAAGTTTCTATTTATAGCCACGGAAACTGGAGTGATTTATGTCGTGGTCCTCATTTATCTTCAACAGGTAAAATTGGGAAAGCTTTTAAATTGACTAAAGTTTCAGGAGCTTATTGGAGAGGTGATTCTAACAATGAAATGCTTCAAAGAATTTATGGAACATGTTGGGCATCAAAAAAAGAACTAGAGGAACATCTGCATAGGTTAGAAGAGGCTGAAAAAAGAGATCATCGTAAATTAGGGAAAGAAATGGATTTATTTCATTTTAGAGAAGAAAGTCCGGGCGCTGTTTTTTGGCACGAAAAAGGGTGGAATCTTTTTCAAAGACTTATTGAGTATATGAGAATGAAACAAAGATTAGCTGGATATAAAGAAATCAACACACCTGAAATATTAGATAGAAGTTTATGGGAAAAATCTGGGCATTGGGAAAAATTTGGCGAACATATGTATACCTCAGAGACGCCAGATGAAAAAATATTTGCCATTAAACCAATGAACTGTCCAGGTTGCGTGCAAGTGTTTAATCAAGGATTGAAAAGTTATAGAGACTTACCGTTAAAGTTATCTGAATTTGGAAAAGTTCATAGATATGAACCCTCCGGAGCACTACATGGACTATTAAGAGTTAGAGCTTTTACACAAGATGACGCACATATTTTTTGTACAGAAGACCAAATAACTCAAGAATCTTTAATTGTAACCAATTTGATTTTAAAAATTTATAAAGATTTAGGTTTTGAAAATGTAATATTAAAGTATTCAGATCGTCCAGAAAAAAGAGTTGGAGACGATAGTGTTTGGGACAAGTCGGAAGCAGCACTTCTTTCAGCTATAAAACAATCAAAACTTGAATATACAATAAACAAAGGTGAAGGTGCATTTTACGGCCCTAAAATTGAATTTGTTTTAAGAGATGCAATTGGTCGAGATTGGCAATGTGGAACACTGCAAGTAGATTTAAATCTCCCCGGAAGATTAGGTGCATCATATATTGACAAAGATGGCACGAAAAAAGTTCCTGTAATGTTACACAGAGCTTTATTTGGATCTTTAGAAAGATTTATAGGAATTTTAATTGAAAATTACGCAGGTAGACTACCTTTTTGGTTAGCACCAACACAAGTTGTAGTATTGCCCATTGCTGAAGAAAACAATAATTATGTTAAAAAGTTATTTGAAGATTTATTTAAAGAAGGTATAAAATGCGAAGTGGATTTAAAAAATCAAAAAATAAATTATAAAATTAGAGAACATTCTTTAGCCAAAACGCCAATGATTTTAGTTTGTGGAAAAAAAGAAGTTGCTGAGAACACAGTAACAGTTCGCAGACTTGGATCAGAAAAACAAGAAACTTTTAAAAGAGAAGATTTAATAAAAAGCATTCTTGATGATAATAAGCTTCCTTTAAATTAAGTGTCACATTTTAAACCAAATTATTTTCAAAGAAGAAGTAAGCCACAAGGACCAAAGGCTAATGAAAGAATAAGAGCTATAGATGTTCAAGTGATTGGCAGTGATGGAAACAATCTAGGAACCCTACCTTTGAATAAAGCAATACAAATTGCAAAAGAAGAAGGTTTAGATTTAATTGAAATTTCACCAAATGCAAATCCTCCAGTATGTAAAATTATGGATATGGGTAAATACAAATATGATTTACAAAAAAAAACAAACATTGCCAAAAAAAAACAAAAAGTAGTAGCTTTAAAAGAAATTAAAATGAGACCAGGTACTGATGTACATGATTACAATTTCAAAGTAAAAAACGCTAAAAAATTTTTAACCAATAAAGATAAAGTCAAATTTACAGTTAAATTTAAAGGTCGAGAAATGCAGCATATAAACTTAGGCAAGGACCTAATGAAAAGAATTATCGAAGACACCAAAGAAGTTGGAAAAATTGAGACGCACCCAAAATTTGAAGGTAGGCAAATGATAATGATAATTCAGCCCGTATAGCAAAGATAATATCGTCTTGTAAAGAATATTTAATCTATATATAAGGCCTCAACATTTATGCCTAAATTAAAAACAAAAAGTTCTGCAAAGAAAAGATTTAGATTTACAGCTTCTGGAAAAGTAAAAAGACCACAAGCAGGAAAAAGGCACGGTATGATTAAAAGAACAAATTCTCAAATAAGAAAACTTAGAGGTACTACGATAATGTCTGCTCCAGATACAAAAATTGTAAAATCGTACATGCCTTATAATAGGTAGGAAAAAAAAATGGCAAGAACAAAACGTGGCGTAACTAGCAGAGCAAAGCACAACAAAGTTTTAAAAGCCGTTAAAGGCCAATACGGTAGAAGAAAAAATACTATTCGTGTTGCGCGTCAAGCTATGGAAAAAGCGATGCAGTATGCTTATAGAGATAGAAAAACAAATAAAAGAGAATTTAGATCTCTATGGATTCAAAGAATTAACGCGGGTGCAAGAGCAGAAGGCATGACCTATGGACAATTTATAAATGGCTTAAATAAGTCAAAAATTAAATTAGACAGGAAAGTACTTGCTGAATTAGCTTATAACAACCCAGAAGTCTTTAAAACCATAGTAAAAAAAGCTCAATCCTCCCTTAACTAATTAGGGTCTTTGATTTATCTTAAATTAATTAAAAGAATCAAAAAATCCTATGAGTAATTTAGATAATATAAACTCTAACTTCGATCAAAAAATTAGTTCTGTAAAATCAAAAGAAGAATTACAAAATTTAAAAACTCAATTTTTTGGAAAGAATGGTGAAATTACAAATCAATTTAAAAATTTAGGATCTTTTGAAGCAGACAAAAGAAAAGAATTTGCATCTTCTTTGAATAAATTAAAAGATAATCTAACAAGCAAATTAGAAAAAAAATTTTTAGAGTTAGAAACATTAGAAGTTAATGAAAAACTTAAAGACGAAAAAATAGACGTAACGTTACCAGTAAGATTATTCCAGAATGGAAAAATTCATCCCGTTTCTCAAGTGATTGATGAAATTTCAGCAATTTTTTCTGAGATCGGTTTCTCTGTTGCCGAAGGGCCAGATGTAGAAACAGAGTATAATAATTTTACCGCTTTAAATACACCTGAAGATCATCCAGCGCGAGATATGCATGATACTTTTTATTTAGAAGAAGATAAAAAAATTCTTTTAAGAACTCACACTTCTCCTGTTCAAATTAGAACAATGTTGAATGAAAAACCACCATTCAAAATTATTGCTCCAGGTAGAACATATCGGTGTGATAGCGATCAAACGCATGCACCAATGTTTCATCAACTAGAAGGTTTGCACATAGACAAGAACATTACTATGAGCCACTTAAAAGGTTGTTTAGACTATTTTATTAAAGAATTTTTTGAAGTTAAAAAAATTAAAATGAGATTTAGGCCAAGTTATTTTCCATTTACTGAACCATCAGCCGAAGTTGATATTGGATACAGAATTGAAAACGGTAAAATAGTAATTGGAGAAGGAGATAAATGGTTAGAAATTCTAGGTTGTGGGATGGTGCATCCAAACGTTCTTAGAAACGTTAAAGTTGACCCGGACAAATACCAAGGATTTGCATTTGGAATGGGGATAGATCGTCTTGCAATGCTAAAATATGGAATTAACGATTTAAGAGCTTTTTTTGAAAACGATTACCGTTGGTTAACTCATTTCGGTTTTGATCCTTTGGATGTACCGACTAACTATAGGGGCTTAAGTAAATGATAATCACACACCGATGGCTTAAAGAGCATTTAAACACCAAAGCTAACGAAGCTAAAACAATGGAGCAATTAACTAGTATTGGTTTAGAAGTTGAGGGCATTAAGGAGAGCAAAGATGAGTTCAGTGAATTTAAGATTGCCAAAGTTTTAAAAACCGAAAACCATCCAAATGCAGATAAACTTAAAGTTTGTGATGTAACTTTAGACGGCAAGAAAGTTATTAAAGTTGTTTGTGGTGCAACCAATGCAAGAGAAGGTTTACTAACAATTTATGCTCCACCAGGAGTAACGATACCAAAAACGAATTTAAAATTAAAAGTTGTTAAAATTAGAGGCGTAGAATCAAGCGGAATGCTCTGTTCTGCTGATGAACTAAATTTATCCACGGATAGTAAAGGAATAATAGAATTAAAAAATAAAGACGGTGAAATAGGGAGCAGTTATTTTAAAAACAATGCTGAAAAGGCAATAGATATTTCTATAACACCTAATCGAGCTGACTGTTTAGGTGTCAGGGGTATTGCCAGAGATCTAGCAGCTTCTAGTTTTGGTACTTTAATAAAGTTAAAAAAAACAACATTAAAACAAAGTTTTACACAACCTATAAAAGTTTCAATAGAAAAAGGTAAAAATCAAGGAAGTCTAGCATTTGGTAGTTGTTACATTAAAAATATTACCAACAAAGAAAGTCCTATTTGGCTGAAAGAAAAGATTATTGCGTTAGGCCTTAAGCCAATCTCAGCAGTAGTTGATATTACTAATTACGTAATGTTTGATCGCAATAGACCCTTACATGCCTATGATGCAGATAAAATTAATAAAGAAATTATAGTAAGAAATTCAAAGTTGGGAGAAAATTTTGAAGCGCTAGATAATAAAAACTATAAGCTTCAAAATGACATGTGTGTAATTTCGGATAAAAGCGGAGTTCTAGGATTAGGGGGTATAATTGGTGGAATTTCAACTTCAACCGAATTAGACACTAAAAATATTTTATTAGAATCTGCATATTTTTTACCCGCCTCTATCAGGAAAACATCAAGAACACTTAATATTAACACTGATGCAAAATACCGATTTGAAAGAGGAATAGATCCAAACTCAATACAAGAAGGGTTAGAGGTTGCAGTAGCTTTAATAATAAAAATATGCGGAGGATCGGCCAGTAAATTTTCTATTGTAGGGTCTGCTGCCCAAAAAAACAAAATAATAAGTTTAGATGTTGAAAAATTTAAAAAAGTTATTGGTGTTACAATATCTAATATAGAAGCAAATAAAATTTTAACATCACTAGGTTGTAAAATAAAAAATATTAAAAAAAAATTAAAAGTTGAGATACCTACTTGGAGACCAGATATTACTCAGGACATAGATCTGATTGAAGAGTTAATTAGAATTAAAGGTTTCGATAAGATTGAATTAATAGAACCTGAAAAAAAGAGGAGTAAGGATACATTAGATTTTAGTCAAAAAATATTTCACTTATCACAAAGAGCTTTAGCATCTAAAGGCTATCTAGAAGCAATAACATGGTCATTTACAGATTCTAAAATTGACAAACAGCTTACAAGAAGTGAAAAAGAAATAAAGATTTTTAACCCCATATCTTCAGACCTAGATGTTTTACGTAGATCAATTTTTTCAAATCTTATTATTTATCTAAAAAAAAATCAAGATCGTGGAAATGAAGATCTTTCTTTTTTTGAAGTAGGGCCAATTTTTTTTGGTAAAAACCCTGGAGAACAGCAAATTGTAGTCGGCGGGTTAAGGTCTGGGTTGGTGAGTAGAAAAAGTTGGTTAGAAAAATCTCGAAGAGTAGACGTCTTTGATATTAAAAGAGACGTGATTATGACTTTAATTGATTTAGGTTTAGAGGAAAGTGACCTTTTTGTAAGTGATAATACAAAGAATTGTTATCACCCAGGAAGATCAGGATCTATAAATTTAAAATCTGAAAAAGGTCCACATCTTGCATATTTTGGAGAGTTACATCCAGCAATAATTACAAATTTAGATTTTAAAGAAAAAAATATTTTTGGATTGGAAATATTTTTAAAAAATATCCCAAAACCAAAAAAAAAGTAAGAAATTAGTAAAAAAAATTATGCAATTTCTGATTTTCAAAAGTCAGAAAGAGACTTTGCTTTTGTTATTGATAAAACTTTTAAAGTAGGAGAGCTTGAGAATATAATAAAAAAAATAGACAATAATATTATAAAGGAAGTAACAACTTTTGATGTTTTTGAAGGTCAGAATATACCAGAAAATAAAAAATCTGTGGCAGTAAATATTGTAATTCAATCTCAAGATAAAACTTTAAATGAAAATGATTTGGATCAAATAAGTCAAAAAATAATAAACACTGTTAAAGAAAAAACAGGTGCGGTAATTAGATCTTAATGCCTGACATAGAAAGAATACGTAATTTCGCTATAATCGCACACATTGATCATGGAAAATCTACAATTGCTGATCGTATCATACATAAATGTGGAGGTTTAACAGATAGAGAAATGTCAGCTCAAGTTCTTGACTCTATGGATATTGAAAAAGAAAGAGGAATAACAATTAAAGCACAAACTGTAAGATTAAATTATAAGGCTAAAGATGGAAAAGTTTATATTTTAAATATTATTGACACCCCGGGTCATGTAGATTTTAGCTATGAAGTTAGTAGATCTCTGTCTGCCTGCGAAGGCTCTCTATTGATAGTTGATAGTACTCAAGGTGTTGAAGCACAAACTCTAGCAAATGTTTATCAAGCTTTAGAAATTAATCACGAAGTTGTTCCTATATTAAACAAAATAGATTTGCCAGCTTCTGATGTAGACAAAACTAAAAAAGAAATTGAAGATGTGGTAGGAATTGATACGTCAGAAGCAATTAATTGCTCGGGCAAAACAGGAGAAGGAATTGAGGATATTTTGGAATCTATTATCAAGATTCTTCCTTCACCAAAGGGCATTGAAAAGAATAAACTGAAATCTCTATTGGTTGATAGCTGGTATGACAGTTATTTAGGAGTAGTTATTTTAGTAAGAGTAATTGATGGCCAAATTAAAAAGGGCATGAAAATAAAATTAATGTCTAATGATCAAGAATATACAATTGAGAAAGTTGGAGTCTTTACTCCTAAACCCACTAATATAGATCAACTAAGTTCTGGCCAGATTGGATTCATTATCACGGGTATTAAATCTCTTTCCGAAACAAAAGTAGGCGATACTATTTGCGATGCTTTAGATCCTTTAAAAACTCCTCTACCTGGATTTAAACCGAGCAAACCAGTAGTTTTTTGTGGACTATTTCCAATAGACAGTTCTGAATATCAAAAATTAAAAGATGGTCTAGCTAAATTAAGATTAAATGATGCGAGCTTTTCATATGAAGCCGAGTCTTCGAGCGCACTTGGATTGGGATTTAGGTGTGGCTTCCTAGGATTGTTACACTTAGAAATTACAACGGAACGACTTGAAAGAGAATTTGACGTAAGTTTAATAACAACTACACCCGGGGTAATTTACAAAGTGTATAAAGCAAAAGGAGAAATAATGGACCTACAGAATCCTTCTAATATGCCTGATCCAACACACATAGAAAAAATTGAAGAACCGTGGATTAAAGCTACTATTATTACACCAGATGAATACCTGGGAACTATCATTAAGATATGCCAAGATAAAAGAGGAATTCAAACTAACCTAACATATTCTGGCAGTCGTGCAGTTTTGTCTTACGAACTTCCACTCAATGAAATAGTTTTTGATTTTAATGACAGGCTTAAATCCGTTTCAAGTGGGTATGCTAGTTTTGAATATGAAATTACAGGCCACAAAGAAGGTGATCTAGTTAAATTAAGTATTCTGGTCAATACAGAACCCGTTGATGCTTTAGCGATGATTATACATAAAGATTTTGCAGAAAAAACAGGAAGGCAAGTTTGTGAAAAATTAAAGGATCTTATACCAAGGCATAATTTTATGATACCAATACAGGCGGCTATAGGCGGAAAGATTGTAGCAAGAGAATCTATAAAAGGATTTTCAAAAGATGTACTAACGAAGATTCATGGTGGTGGAGCTGGAGATCGTAAAAAAAAACTATTAAAAAAACAAAAAAAAGGAAAAGCTAGATCCAAACAATTTGGCAGAGTAGAAATCCCTCAAGAAGCATTTATTGGAGTTTTAAAAATTAACAAAGATGTTTAAGTTAAATTGGTTTAATTAACTGGAGAGGTGGCCGAGTGGTTGAAGGCGCACGCTTGGAAAGTGTGTATACGAGCAATCGTATCGTGGGTTCGAATCCCACTCTCTCCGCCATTATGGATGGTTTTATTGGTTTTTTTAAATTGAAATTAATTTTATCTTAAATAGATTGTTCAAAATGTACTTAAAGTTTATTTTATTTTTTTTTAGTTGTTTATTCTTATCCCAAATTGTCTTAGCTGACAGTGCAACACTAAATAATGGTGGCACAACTACCAGTCAGCAAGATATTGATGGGAACGATGAATTT
>Ga0209502_10003895_pt1 | contig 11473 bp, 9 predicted proteins | sample ArcticOcean_MG_C_10_FD_187442 | JGI IMG/M metagenome (GOLD analysis project Ga0209502, IMG submission 187442) | Marine microbial communities from western Arctic Ocean - ArcticOcean_MG_CB11_90 (SPAdes) (version 2) | ecosystem: Environmental > Aquatic > Marine > Oceanic | place: Arctic Ocean...
AAATAAGTTGGAAGAATACACAAAATCAGTTACTGCTTTATTGTCCGTTTTGAAGATTTCTTGATTACTACCTTCCCACTCTTTTAGACCATTTTGGAGAAAAATAATGTTCTCACCAATTTCCATTACTGAATTCATATCGTGTGTATTAATTACAGTGGTGATATTATATTCATTTGTAATTTCTTGAATTAAATTGTCAATTAAGATTGACGTTTTAGGGTCTAGTCCAGAGTTTGGTTCATCACAAAAAAGATATTTTGGATTCATAATAATGGCTCGAGCAATAGCAACTCTTTTTTTCATTCCTCCAGAAATTTCGTCTGTTAGTTTATGATTTGCATCAATGAGGTTTACCCTTTTGATGGCAATATTTGCTTTATCTCTAATTTCCGAGTCTATTACTTTGGTGAACATTTGCATCGGAAACATTATATTTTCTTCAACTGTCATTGAGTCAAACAAAGCGCTACCTTGAAAAACCATTCCCATTTCTTGCCTTAGAATTACACGTTCTTTATCGGTCATATCATTAAGAACTTTGTTTTCAAACTTAATACTTCCAGTATCTGTATTAAAAAGACCCAACAATGATTTTAAAAAGACAGTTTTTCCAGATCCACTTTGTCCAATAATCAGATTAGTTTTTCCTTTTTCAAATATGGCAGAAATACCTCTTAACACTTCTGTTTCATCAAATGATTTAGTAATGTTTTCTACGTGAATCATTTAAGTGAGTAATAATTGTGTTATTAAATAGTTTACTAAAATAATGACAACACTAGTCCAAACAAAAGAAACTGTACTTGCTTTCCCAACTTCTAACGCCCCTCCTGTCATAAAGTACCCATGGTAAGCGGGTATGGTAGCTAATATGAAAGAGAAAAATAATGTTTTAATAAAAGCATAGCCAACATGAAAAGGTATGAAGTCCATTTGAATGCCCTCTACAAAGTCAGCGCTAGATGAAAACCCCCCATAAACACAAGCAATGTATCCTCCAAAAATTCCAAGAAACATAGAAACACAGATAATAAGTGGGTAAAGTGAAAGTGATATTATCTTAGGAAAAATTAAATAATTATAAGTGTTGACGCCCATAACTTCCAAAGCATCTATTTGTTCAGTAACTCTCATGGTTCCGAGGCTTGAAGTAATATAAGACCCTACTTTTCCAGCCATTATAACAGAAATAAAAGTTGGTGCAAATTCAAGAATTACCGATTGTCTTGTTGCAAAGCCAATAAGGTTTTTTGGAAGTAAAGGATTTTCAAGATTAAGGGCAGTTTGAATAGCAACAACACCTCCAACAAAAAATGAAATAAAGGAAACGATTCCAATAGAACCTATTATCAAGGCATCAATATCCTTTAAAATCAACTGCTTTAGTATTCTCCACTTGGTAAATTTACCGAAAGTATTGCGGAGCATGATAAAGTATTTTCCGATATGTGTAAGGATCTTCATGCCTTTTCAAAGATAATGTTTTTAACTAAAAATGAACTTTGATATAAGCTTGAATTTTTAATCAGTTTAATAAAGGTTAAACTCTATAGGTAATTGCATTAATATTCATTCCTGCACCAACAGCAGCAAAAATGATTAAATCACCTTTTTTTATGGAGTGACCAGCATAATTTTTTTTAGAAACTAAATCAAATAACGTCGGGATTGTAGCCACTGAACTATTGCCAAATTCTTGAATATTCATAGGAAGAATACCTTTTGGGGTTGGTTTTTTGTATAGACGGTAAAGGCGTTTAATAATTGCTTCATCCATTTTTAAATTAGCTTGGTGTATGAATATTTTTGACACACTATCAATTGATTCTCCTGATGCTTCCAGGCAAGACTGAATTGCTAGTGGAACTTTATTTAAAGCAAATTCATACACTTTCCTACCATACATTTTAATATATTTTTTACCCTTTCCTAGATTGTTTGAGGGGCCATAAAAAATGAATTCTGCCTCTCCCTCTGAAGTATATGTTACAGTTTTGTGTGAGAGAATTCCTCCATGATCATTAGTTTCTTCAATTATAGTAACTCCGGCGCCATCTGCGTAAATCATAGAATCTCTGTCGCTATGGTCAAGAACACGTGAAAGTGTGTCAGCACCAACAACCATGCATTTTTTTGCCATTCCAGCTTTGATAAATGCCTTAGCTTGGATTACTCCCTCTAACCAACCGGGACATCCAAATAGAATGTCATATGCAACGCATTCAGGATTTTTTATTTTTAATCCAGCCTTTAGTTTAGAAGCTAAACTGGGTAGTGTGTCTACTTGATTTGAGTTTAAGGATATATCACCAACATTGTGAGCAAAAATAATATAATCAATTGCTTCTGAATCAATATTTGAATCAGCGATGGCTATTTCTGCAGCTTCGATGGCAATATCAACAACTGTTTGATGGTCTTTGATATATCTTCTTTGATTAATACCAGTAATTGCTTTGAATTTTTCAATGATTTCTATATTCGAATTATCAATTGGCAATCCAGATGAATCAAAAAATGAGTGTTTTGAAAATCCATCGTTAGGCTGAACCTGTTGTGGAATGATACTTCCCGTACCTGTAATTTTAATATTTAACATTAGATTTTAAAGATATTCTTTTGATTTTTTTTTAAGTTAAAAAGCATAAAAATCCTACGATGTTCATTAGTACTATTTATATTCATTTTTAAAATATCGAAGAGTATAAAGTCTTTATTATTAATTATTTGAATATGATTCAATTGGAATACAGCTGCAAACTAAATTACGATCCCCATAGGCTTCGTCAACTCTTCTTACTGTTGGCCAAAATTTATTTTCCTTTACAAATTCAAGAGGAAATGCTGCTTTTTGTCTAGTGTATGGATAATCCCATTCATTTGCAGAAATCATTGCCATTGTGTGTGGTGCGTTTTTCAATAAAGTAAGCTCTTTTTCCCCAGCATCAATTTCCATTCTTATAGATATCATAGCATTACAAAAGCGGTCCATTTCACCCATATTTTCACTTTCAGTTGGCTCTATCATCATAGTCCCTGGAACTGGAAAAGAAACAGTAGGGGAATGAAAGCCATAATCAATTAATCTCTTAGCAATATCAACTACCTCAATACCTTTTTCTTTAAAGGGACGACAATCAATTATAAGCTCATGAGCAGCACGTCCGTTGATGCCAGTATATAAAACACCGTAAGCACCCTCGAGACGCTTTTGTATATAATTTGCATTTAAAATTGCAATTTCAGTAGACATTCTCAATCCTTTATTCCCTAGCATTTTTATATAGCCATAAGAAATTAAACATGCTAAAGCAGAACCAAATGGTGCTCCAGAAATAGCAGTAATTGCTTGCTCTCCACCAGTGGGTATTACTGGATTTCCCGGTAAAAAAGATGCTAAATGCTTAGCCACGCAGATTGGACCCACACCGGGTCCACCACCTCCATGAGGGATAGCAAAAGTTTTATGTAAATTTAGGTGACATACGTCTGCACCAATCGTTGCCGGACTGGTTAGGCCTACTTGTGCATTCATATTTGCACCATCCATATATACTTGTCCACCACAAGCGTGGATATGCGCAGTAATATCTTTAATTTTTACTTCAAATACTCCGTGTGTACTAGGGTATGTAATCATTAATGCAGAAAGATTGTCTTTATAAAAAAGTGCTTTTTGATGTAAATCCTCCCAGTCAATGTTTCCATTTTTATCTGTATCTGTAACAATAACTTTCATTCCAGCCATAACAGCTGAAGCTGGATTCGTGCCGTGAGCAGAAGCAGGAATTAAACAAATATTTCTATGAAAATCTTTTCTTGATTCATGGTAAGCTCTAATAACCATAAGACCAGAGTATTCTCCTTGTGCTCCAGAATTAGGTTGTAATGAAGTGGCTTCGAATCCAGTTATAATATTAAGCTGTTCGGTAAGTTGTGATAGCATTTTTTGATACCCTTCTGCTTGATTAATTGGGACAAAAGGATGAATTCCCCCCCAATTTGTATCACTTAACGGAAGCATTTCTGCAGCTGCATTTAACTTCATCGTACAAGAGCCCAATGAAATCATGGAATGATTTAATGCAAGATCTTTTCTTTCTAATGATTTGATATATCGCATCAAAGCAGTTTCAGAATGATGTGAATTAAATACAGGATGTGTTAAGAACTTTGTCTTTCTAGTAACTAGATTAGACAAAAATTTAACATTTAATTCTTTAATACTTGAAGGAACTTTTTTTTCTAAAAATTGAGCAAATAGTTCAATTATTACATGAATATTTTCTGTAGTTGTAGTCTCGTTTATAGATATGCAGACAGTTTCCTCATTTGGGTAGTAAAAATTAATTTCTTTTTCTTCTGCTATTTTTTTGATTGTATTAGAATCTAGTTTTATCTGAAGAGTATCAAAAAAATGTTTATTTATTTGGTTAATTCCTAAAGCAATTAATGCGTTATTTAATTGTGTTGTTTTCTGATGAATTCCCTTAGCAATGTATTTAAGTCCTTTTGGACCATGATAGACTGCATACATTCCAGCCATGACCGCTAAGAGAACTTGTGAGGTACATATATTTGAAGTAGCACGATCTCTTTTAATATGTTGTTCTCTTGTTTGCAGCGCCATTCTTAGAGCAGGATTTTCATCTAAATCACGAGTTTGTCCAATAATACGACCTGGAATATTTCTTTTAAAATGTTCTTTTGTCGCAAAAAACGCAGCATGTGGCCCTCCATAACCGAGAGGAATTCCAAAGCGTTGTGTAGTGCCTACTACAACGTCTGCACCAAATTCTCCAGGAGCTTCGAGTAACACTAAACTCATTATGTCTGCTGACACCACTGTTGAAATTTGATGAGATTTGACGATTTCAATCCATTTTTTTAAATTTGGAATAGAGCCATGTTTTCCGGGATATTGAAAAATAGCCCCAAAAAAAGCTTCAGTAAAAAGTTGATTTTTAGTTAGTCCAACAATTAATTCAATGCCGAGAGGAGTAGCGCGAGTTTTAAGTAATGATAATGTTTGTGGTAATACATTTTCATCTACAAAAAATTGTAAAGAATTATTTTTTTTTTGATCCCGAGTACGTGCACCAAATAACATTGTCATAGCTTCTGCAGCCGCCGTACTTTCATCTAATAGTGAGGCATTTGCAAGTTCCATTCCAGTTAGATCACAAATCATGGTTTGGAAATTAAAGAGGGCTTCTAGTCTTCCTTGAGCAATTTCAGCTTGATATGGGGTATAAGCTGTATACCACCCCGGATTTTCTAAAATATTACGCTGAATAACGGCTGGGGTAATTGCAGGATGATATCCTAAGCCGATGTAGGTATCATAGGTCTTGTTTTCTCTTCCTAAACAATTTATAATTTGAGAAAATTTATGCTCACTAATTCCTTCTGGTAACGCTAAAGGTTTTTTGAGGCGGATGGTTTCTGGAATCGTTTCTTCAAGTAATTTTTTTATTGAAGTTACGCCTATGGTAGCCAACATTTTTTTAATTTCTTCTTCGTTTGGTCCTACGTGTCTCTCAATAAAAGCGTCCGTTCTCATTGTGTTTCTAATTTCATCAAAAATAGGATATTAAAGGCATATTTTTTAAGCTATTTTTTGAGAAATAAAAATATTTTTCAATAATCAATAACAACTACATTAAAGTTTCGATATTTACATGTGAAAATTTGGTTAATTAAAGGTTTTGAATTTTATGTTAAGTCTAGTATTCACCTAGCTTTTTCAGTCACTTGCCTTGGCGGATTATCACTTATTATATCACAAGATAAAGTTTCTGAAAATGTGTTAATATTTATTTTTTCTAGCGCTCTTTTTAGTTATAATTTTATAAAATTTTCGACTTTATTTTATAATTCTCAAAAAGACAAAATTCCAAAAAGTATTTTGTTTATTTCCCTTGTAAGTTTTGTAGTTTCTTTAGGAATGCTTTTTACCTTTTCATTTATAATGATAGGTTTCGCTTTAATTGGTAGTATTTTGGTGTTTTTATATAGTATTTCTTTTAATGGATTCTCTAATTGGAGGAATAAAAAAGGATTGAAAATATATTTAGTAGCTTTAAGTTGGATTTTATTAACAGTTGGAATACCATTAGCTTCAAACAGTTGTTTTTCAATAAGTTTGTTTTTAAAATTGGGCCTTATACAATTTGTGTATGTTTGGGTTGCCACATTACCTTTTGAAATTAGAGATATAACTATTGACAGCTCTCACCTAAAAACCCTTCCTCAGCAGCTAGGTATTTTTAAGACTAAAATCTTAGGCATTATATTTTTAGTATTGGGTGCCCCGTGTTTATTATTATTTTTTGGTACCAACCATGAAATGTTATTTTCAACCTTTATGATTTTTGTGCTCCTAGGGATCCTTTTGTATTATTCAGACCCTTCAAACTCTTTTTATTATACTGCCTTTTGGGTTGAAGGAATTCCGGTGGTTTGGTTGGGTAGTTATTTTTTATTTCTTTATTTTTAGTAAAAATATAAAATGAAAATTTTTCTTTTCTCCTTATTTATCGGGTTAACCTCACAAATATCATTTGTCAAAGTACTAGAAAAAGATAATTTTCAAGTCTTGATGCAGCAAAAATCACAAGTCATAGATGTTAGAACCCCAGAAGAATATGCATTAGGTTATATTGACGGCGCAATTCTAATTGATTATAAGGCCTCAGATTTTCAAGCGAGTATTTCTGCATTAAATAGGAATGTTACTTACTTAATTTATTGTAGGTCAGGGAATCGGAGTGGTAAAGCTTCTATAATCATGGATTCCTTAGGTTTTAAAAAAATATATGACCTTAAAGGGGGATACATGAATTGGTAGATTAACTTTTTTGATGCTTTAAAAATTTTCCTTAACTATTTTAATTAATACACTAAGCGAGTCCAGCTCTTCTAATCAAGGCTTCAGGGTCGGGTTTTTTTCCTCTAAAATTTTTGTATAAAGTCATAGGGTGTTCTGTGCCTCCTTTTGATAATATATTTTCTAAGAAAGATTTGGCTGTGTTTTTATCAAAAATCCCTTTTTCTAGAAATAATTCAAAAGCATCAGCATCTAAAACTTCGGCCCATTTATAACTGTAATAACCTGCAGCATATCCACCTTGAAAAATGTGTGAAAAAGCTGTGCTCATACAGCTATCAGGTGGATCTTCTGTGAATTTTAGGAATTCAATTTGTCTTTTTTCATGAATTTTTACAGCTTTAATTAAGTGTGCATTTTTATCATGAAATGATAGATCTAAGTAGGCAAAGCTAAGTTGTCTTAAGGTTTGGAGTCCTTGTTGAAAGTAAGCAGCTTTCTTAATTTTATCTATTAATTTTCTTGGAATTACTTCATTAGTTTCGTGATGTTTTGCAAATAAGTCTAATGCCTCTGACTGGTAGCACCAATTTTCCATTATTTGACTTGGTAATTCAACAAAATCCCAATAAACACTTGTGCCACTTAATGAACTATAAGTTGTATTGGCGAGTATGCCATGTAGTGCATGTCCAAATTCATGAAACAAAGTAGTTACTTCTTGAAAAGTGAGTAACGAAGGTTTCGTTTTTGTAGGTATTGGAAAATTGCATACAATCGATACATGAGGTCTTTGTGAAATATTTTGGGATTTATAACTAGTCATCCAAGCACCATTTCTCTTTCCTTTACGAGGAAAAAAATCTGTATATAAAAGAGCATAAAATTTTCCCTCTTTATGTACTTCATAGACGTTAACCTCATCATGATATGTATCTATTTCTTTAGTTAATATAAAACTTAGGCCATATAATTTTTTTACGATTGTAAATAAACCGTCTAAAACATTGTCTAAGGAGAAATATGATTTTAGTAGTTGCTCATCTAGGTCTAAGGTTTCTTTTTTTAGTTTTTCGGAAACGTAAGCAATATCCCATTTTTCAATTGTATCTATGCCAAGTCTTTCCTTCGCAAAGTTTACCATAGTATTCCATTCATTTTTTGCAGCCGTTTGCGCTTTTTGATTTAAATTATCTAAAAAATGTTTAACATTTTTTTCAGATTGTGCCATACGCTCTTCAAGAACAAATGCAGCATGAGATTCATATCCAAGAAGTCTTGCACGTGTTTGTCTTAGTTTTATGATTTGAAGAATTATAGTTGAATTATTATGTTTATTTTCTTGAAATCCTCTTTTTCCAAAAGCATTATTTAATTTTTTTCGCAACCTCCTGTTTTCTGCGTAGGTTATAAAAGGAATATAACTTGGATAATCTAGGGTAAAGAGCCAGCCCTTTTTACCTTTCTCTTGAGCAATATCTTGTGCTGTTTCAATGACATTATCAGGTAATCCTTTAAGGTCTGATTCATTTTTAATATGTAAAGAATACGCTTGGGTATCTGCTAACACATTTTCACCAAAACAAAGACTTAGCTGGGCTAGTTCAGTATCTAGAATCCGCAGTTTTTTTTTGGCATCATCATTTAAATGCGCACCATTGCGAACAAAAGTTTTATATTCTTTTTCAAGTAACGTAAATTGTTCAGGAGTTAGAGAGTCTTTAGCTTCATTCTTATGTAAATAACTAATGCGTTTAAATAGCGTTTCATTTAATATTATATCATTTTGAAAACGTGTTAACAAAGGTGCAGCATCCTGTGCAACTTTTTGAAGCTCTATATTGGTTTCTGCACTATTGAGATTAAAAAGTAAATTACTATTTCTACCAACTAGAGTACCAATTTCCTGTAAAGTTTCAAGAGTATTTTTAAAAGTGGGCGTTTCTATTTGTTGAGTAATCTTATCTATTTCTTTTAATGCTATTGAAATAGTTGATTCTAATGCAGGAATAAAGTGATGAGCTTTAATTTGATGAAATGGTGCTGCTTCAAAAGGAGTTTTAAAGTAAGTTAATAATGGATTATTCAAGCTGTTATTTTTTTAATTGTTCACTGTTTTTTAGCACTTTATTCTTCAGACTTTCTTTATACAAAACTATTTTATTAAGCACTTTTTCATCACTACTTCCAATAATTTGAGCAGCTAATATTCCAGCATTTTTCGCTCCATTTAGCGCTACTGTCGCAACTGGAACACCTCCAGGCATTTGAAGAATTGAAAGAATACTATCCCATCCGTCAATTGAATTACTCGATTTTATGGGAACTCCAATAACTGGAAGAGGTGTAAGTGAGGCTATCATACCTGGAAGGTGTGCAGCACCACCAGCTCCAGCAATTATAACCTTGAGTCCTCTTTTGTGGGCTTGCGTTCCATAGTTCATCATTTTTTCGGGTGTCCTGTGTGCAGATACGATATCTACTTCAACTGTAATGTTTAATTCTTTTAAGAAAGCAATAGCTTCTTCCATTACCGGAAGATCTGATTGGCTGCCCATTATTATCCCTACTTTTATCATATTATTTTGTAATTACTTCAATAGTTTCTTTTACATGTTCTGCAATCTCACGAGCAGTTTCAAGATTTTTATTTACGATGGTTACATGCCCCATTTTACGAAAGGGACGCGTTTCTTTTTTACCATAAATATGAGGATTAACTCCTTCAATGGCTAATATTTGATCTAAGTTTTTATAATGAACTGGGCCATTATGACCTTCTTTTCCTACTAGATTTACCATTACTCCAGCTACTTTGTTTTGAGTGTTTCCTAGCGGAAGGTTAAGAATAGCCCTTATATGTTGTTCAAATTGAGATGTGTATGAAGTTTCAATGCTATAGTGACCACTATTATGTGGTCTGGGCGCTACTTCATTCACAATTAATTCGCCTTCTTTTGTTAAAAATAATTCTACAGCTAGTAAGCCAACGTGTCCAAATGCTTTAGATACTTTTAGTGCTAATATTTCTGCTTTTTCAGCTAAAGATTTAGAAATTCTTGCGGGACTTAAAACATACTCTACTTGATTGGTACTGGTGTTAAATTCCATTTCTAAACAAGGGTAACAGACAGATTCTCCTTTTGGACTTCTGCAAATAATAATTCCAAGCTCTTTGTCAATAGCGATTAGGTCTTCTGACATACATGGACCATCATTAACGTTTTCTAGATCTTGGTTTGAGCGTATAATTTTAACCCCATATCCATCATAACCCATTGATTCAGATTTCCAAACAAAAGGAAATGAAACTAGGCCTCGAACAACTGCATCTTTTAGGGAATTTCTACTATCAAATAATTGGAAGGGAGCTGTTGGGATAAGATGTGTTTTATAAAATTTTTTTTGCCGACATTTATTCTGTATTATTTTTAAAACACTAGCTTGTGGATATACCTTTACACCTTTTTTTTCTAAAGTTACTAGAGCATCTACATTTATATTTTCAATTTCAATGGTTAAAACATCAAGATCTTCCCCAAAGTTAACTACACTATTATAATCCATTAAATCACCATTCACAAAAGTATTACAAGCATTTCTTGAAGGTGCAGTCGGACTTGGATCCATTACCTTAGTATTAAGATCCCACTGAAGAGTTTTTGTTAGCAACATTTTACCAAGTTGCCCACCACCTAAGATTCCAATTGTTTGTGTACCGGAAAAATATCCCATTCATTTGTTTTTGCAAAAATACGCATAAGTTTTTTGGAATCGAAAAAAGCCACATAAAATGGATATCTTTATCAAAAATTTTTCAATTCAATGATCAATCTAGTTTTATTTGGAAAGCCAGGAGCAGGGAAAGGTACTCAAGCGGCATTCTTAAAATCCACCTTTAATTTAGTCCATATCTCTACAGGTGATTTATTTCGATATAATATTAAAAACAAAACCGCTTTAGGACAACAGGCTCAGTCTTTTATGGATAGGGGTGATTTAGTTCCTGACCGAGTTACAATTGAGATGTTAGAGGCTGAAGTTGATAGAAATCCAGAAGCAAAAGGTTTTATATTTGATGGCTTTCCTAGAACAAAGGACCAAGCCCAAGCACTAGATGTTTTTATAGAATCTAAGAATATGAAGATTAACGCTACCATAGCTTTAGATGCGAATGATGATATTTTAGTAAAACGGTTATTAGAAAGAGGCGAAACAAGCGGACGTTCAGATGATCAAGATGAATCAAAAATTAGAAATCGTTTTGATGAATACAAACTAAAAACAGCACCTCTAAAAGATTATTATGAGGGGCAGCATAAATTCTATAGTGTTAATGGAATTGGTTCTATAGATGAGATAACAGAACGTTTAACAAACTTAATAGTTAGTTTAAACTAGTTTATGACTGAAGGAAATTTTGTTGACTATGTTAAATTGTCTGTTAGTTCAGGAAAAGGAGGTAAGGGCTCTATTCACTTACACAGAGAAAAATTCATCACAAAAGGTGGACCTGACGGAGGAGATGGAGGCCGAGGAGGCCATGTTATCGTTCGTGGAAATAGCCAACTATGGACCCTCTATACCTTTAAGTTTAAAAAACATTTTTCTGCTGGACATGGCGGTGATGGAAGTAAGAAT
>Ga0209502_10003902_pt1 | contig 11466 bp, 17 predicted proteins | sample ArcticOcean_MG_C_10_FD_187442 | JGI IMG/M metagenome (GOLD analysis project Ga0209502, IMG submission 187442) | Marine microbial communities from western Arctic Ocean - ArcticOcean_MG_CB11_90 (SPAdes) (version 2) | ecosystem: Environmental > Aquatic > Marine > Oceanic | place: Arctic Ocean...
TTATTAATTATTTTTTCCCGGTAAGATCCTGTTAAATAAAAATGTCTTATCTCAATATTCTCCCCAAAACTATTACTAACAGATTGATTCAGTGAATTTGTAAAAACTTCGCCATTAAATGATGACTGCAGTATGTTAAGAGCAGAAAAACCTAAAGAGAAATTCTTGTTATACAGATAAAAGCCTGTAGAAAAATCAGCAAGCATTTCATTATGAGCGTTAAAATTAAATGCAGGGTCATTCATTTCAGGTAAATCTTCCCTGTTAAAATTAAGTGAGTAAATCATAAACTTAGGCCCTAATCCAAAAGAAAGATATGTATTGTTAGAATTTAAAGGTATATGATAAGCATAGTTAAGCTGTAAATTTAATTGTCTAGACGGGTAACTATTTTCAACATTAATAAAACCACCTATTGCAGTATTGTATTTAATTGCTTGATGATAACTTATAGATGTAGAAAAAGGAGCATCATCAAATCCAGCCCATTGCTGTCTAGTTTGTATTATCAAAGGATTATAAGTCTTGCTTCCAGAAATAGCCGGATTATAAATAACATCATTAACAAAGAATTGATCAAATATAATTTGTTGTTGAGCATTAGAATAAAATACAGATAAAATAAATAATATTGCTAAGAAATATCTAATCATCTCACTATTGTTAATGAACCTTTAAAAACTTCATTTTCATTATCTAATTGAATAATAAAATAATAGGTTCCAGAAGGCAAAATATTATTCTTACTATCAACACCTTTAAAACCATTGTCAAAAGAATTTGTATAATTTCTACGTCTAAACACCTGAGTTCCATTTTTGGAATAAATTTCAATTAAAGCGTTTGGATAAATATGAATATTTTCAATTAACCAAAAATCATTAGTACCATCATTATTAGGAGAAAATACTTTTTTTGGGTTTAAACAAATTTTAGGATTATAACTAATAGTAAAATTATCTTTTTCGATACAACCATTATCATCAATAATCTCAACAAAATAATCTCCAGGAGATAAATTTTCTATTCTAGAGAAAGGATGTTCTGATTTTAGAATAGTAGTAGTATCATTATTCCACATATAAATGAAAGGAGAGACTCCATTTGAAACGTAAACTCGTGCGCTTCCATTCAGGTCATCCTTACATATAACATTATTTGTAGACATAAAAGCTTCCATCTTTTCAAGAGGATTAATTTCAAAAATATGTTGAGATAAACAGCCATTAAGATCTGTAATGTCTAAAGTTAAAGAAGATGGAGTGTTTGACGGTACATTATATAAACTTCTTGATGTATCTCCAGTAGACCATAGATTTGTATATGGTGGAGTGCCACCAAAAACACTGACTGTAATATCAGCACTATCCCCAATATCACATAAATTTAAAACATTAAAATCAACATTTACCTCAATTGTTTCTAAAACAATAATGGAATCTAAAATATTACATCCTGAACTATTATTTGATATCTGTAAAAAATATTTTCCCGCAAAAAGAGAGGAAAGATTGGTAGATGAACTAGAAAAATTATTTGGTCCGTTCCATGAAATATTACTACTATTTTCTTGCAATGTTATATCGATAGTTCCAGTATTCTCACTATTACAGTTAACATGCTGTAAATTATTAAGAGTATACTGACATTGAGCAGAAGCAATTTGAAAGTTGAAAAAGAATAAGATTAGAACTAAAAATTTATTCATTAAATAATTTTTTACTAAAATATAAAAAAATGCCCGTCTAACAACGGGCATTTTGAGGTATCGAGCGGATTCGAACCGCTGTAGATGGTGTTGCAGACCACTGCCTAACCGCTCGGCCACGATACCTAAATACTATGCAAAAATATACATTAAGCGGTATAAAACAAGAACACTCATAATTTATTTCTATTTAAATTATTCATAGTGTAGTCAATACCAATTGCACAAAAAGATTTAATCGCTTCCGTAGCATTGCTAATTAAAGAATTTAATTCTTTTTCTTGCTCACTGGACCAGTTTCCAAGAACATAGTCAGACTGACGACCTTTTTCAAAATCACTTCCAACTCCTATACGTAATCTTGGATAATTGTTACTTGATAAAATTTGATTAATATCTTTTAATCCATTGTGGCCTCCATCAGAACCTTTAGGTCTTAATCTAATAGCACCATAAGTTAAAGCAATATCATCAGTAACGACAAGCAGATTATTTAAATTTAACTTCTCTTTTGTCATCCAATATTGAACCGCTTTACCACTTAGATTCATAAAAGTATTAGGCTTAAGTAGAATTAATTTTCTAGATTTAAATGAAATATCTAAACGGCTACCGTATTTACATGATTCAAAACTAATATCATCATTCAAGAATCCATCAAGAACCTTAAAACCTACATTATGTCGAGTATTCTCATACTCTAATCCAGGGTTACCTAATCCGACGATTAAGTATTTCATAATTTAAGAATCTTTATTTTCTTTAGTTTTTTCATCTGAGCCAGCTTCAGGGTTTTCTCCGTCTTCTCCTTCTTCAGGTACTGCCCCTTCTGCTTCAACTTCATCTTCAACAGCATTTCTTGCAGTTTTAACTCCAACTACAACAGAATTATCAGCAGCTAAAAAATCATATAGTTCAGATCTTAGGTCTTTAATATAGACAAACATACCAATTTTCAAGTCAGTAATATCAATGTTAATTGCATCAGGTAAATTACCTGGAAGTGCTCTTGTAATAATTGATTTTCTTCTTTGAAGTAAGTTACCTCCATTTTTAACACCTATTGATTGACCATCTAATTTAACAGGGATATTGACAGTAATTTCTTTGTCATCAAAAACTTGTAAGAAGTCTATATGTAAGATTTTGTCGGTTACAGGATGGAATTGAATGTCCTGCATAATTGCAGAAAATTTAGAGCCATCAATATCTAATTCGACAAGAAATACATCGGAAGTATATACAAGTTTTCTAAAATCATTTTCATGAGCATAGAAACTCACCTGCTTTTCTCCCCCGTAAAGCACACATGGAACTTTACCCTGATTTCTTAACGCTTTAGAATCTGATTTACCTACTTTTTCTCTTGTTTTTGCGCTAATTGCTAGTGATTTCATTATTTAAATTTAATTTAGTTATTTATCTTATAAAGTATTCAGAGATTGATTTATTTTCTAAAACTGATTTAATAGAATTAGAAAAAATTTCCGCAATACTAATTTCTTTTATTTTATTTCCTGAATGATTTTTAGGAATTGTATCGGTAACCGCTATTTCAAGAAGAGCAGAATCTTCAATTCTTTGATATGCAGGGCCAGAAAAAACTCCATGAGTACATACAGCTCTAACACTATTAGCTCCCATAGTGATCATCAAGTCAGCTGCTTTAGATAATGTACCTGCTGTATCAACCATATCGTCGACAAGAACAATATCTCTCCCATTAACATCTCCAATAGCTAACATCTTACCAATCTCATTTGGCTTCTCCCTGTGCTTGTAACAAATAACTACTTCAGCATTTAAAAAACGTGCATAGGTATTAGCTCTATTTGAACCGCCCATATCAGGTGAAGCAATAGTTAAATTTGGAAGGTTTAGGGATTGGATATAAGGGATGAAGAGCCTTGATGAATACAAATGATCAACTGGAACATCAAAAAAACCTTGAATTTGATCAGCATGTAAGTCCATTGTCATTACTCTGTCTACTCCAGCAGAGGACAATAAATTGGCAATTAATTTAGCTCCTATTGGAACTCTTGGCTTACCCTTTTTATCTTGTCGAGCATAGCCAAAATAGGGAATGACAGCATTTATTTTATAAGCTGATGCTCTACGAGCAGCATCTATCATCAAAAGTAACTCCATTAAATTTTCGGCAGGAGGCATAGTGGATTGAACAATAAATATATCAGCACCTCTAATTGATTCATCAAAGGATGGCTCAAACTCACCATCACTGAATTCAATAAGAGTATTACTACCTAAATCAACATTTAAATGATGACAGATTTGTTGTGCAATTTTTCTAGAAGCTCTAGCAGCAAATATTTTAAATGGTCTCTTCATTTTTTTCCTAAAAAGGGACGCAAATATAACAACTTTATATCTAATATCTTTAAGTTTTTAAAAATTCAATATTTTAAGAAATAGTTCTCTTAAATTTTTACTTTTGTATTGTAAAATTTGAGATGCCCAGATGGCGGAATTGGTAGACGCGTTGGTCTCAAACACCAATGGGGTTAAACCCGTGCCGGTTCGATCCCGGCTCTGGGCACAATTATATAAATCATGAAAAAAATTAGCAATAGATTTGATGCAGCATATTTAAGACTAGCAGTGGAATGGTCAAAGCTTTCTTATTGCAAAAGAAGAAAAGTGGGAGCCATAATTGTTAAAGACAGAATGATCATATCAGATGGATATAATGGCACACCTAGTGGTTTTGATAATTGCTGCGAAGATAAAAATAATGAAACAAATTGGTTTGTCTTACATGCAGAAGCTAATGCAATTTTAAAAACAGCTGGATCAAATCATAACTGTAAAGATTCAACATTATACCTAACAATGTCACCATGCAGAGAGTGTAGCAAACTAATTCATCAATCTGGCATAAAAAGAGTGGTCTACTTAAACAAGTATAAAGACACAACGGGTATAGAATTTTTAAAAAGAGCTCAGGTTGAAACAACACACTTTGACAAAAAAAAATTAAATTGATTACAACGAATTTTAAACCAATACTTTACTCTCTATTAGTTGTAGTTGGAATATTAATAGGTAGTTCTAGAAATAATAATTCAGAAAAAGTTAATGAAGGCTCTAAAATTAATAGAATTCTCAAATTGATTGATGAGCATTATGTAGATACTCTAGATGAAAAGTTTGAAGAAAAAATGATTAACTTAATAATCAAGGATCTTGACCCTCACACCACTTACATTCCAAAGAAAGAATATAAGAATGTTAATGAAAATATGTCTGGAGAGTTTAGTGGCATTGGAATTGAGTTTAACATAATAAACGATACAATTGTTGTAGTTTCTCCCATTTCAAATGGTCCTTCTGAAAAACTTGGTATAATCTCAGGGGATAAAATTATTAAAATAGATGGTGAAAATTTTGCAGGAATAGGATTAGAAAATGATGATGTAATCAAAAATCTAAGAGGTAAGCAAGACACGTATGTTAATGTTTATATTCAAAGAAATAACATTAAAGAATTAATAGAGTTTAAAATTAAAAGAGAGCAAATTCCAATTTATAGCATAGATGCTTCTATAATGTTGGACAAAATCAATGGTTATATTAAAATTAATAGATTTTCAGCAACAACAATTAAAGAATTTGATGAAGCAATTAAAAAACTTAAGGCGTTGAAAGTTGAAAATCTGATTTTAGATCTTAGAGATAATCCCGGTGGATATTTACATGCAGCAGCCTCAATTAGCGACGAATTTTTAAAAAAAGGAGAATTAATAGTATTTACTGAAGGTAGAAATAGAGATAGGAATGAAATATTTGCTTCGTCAAATGGTAAATTAGAAGATATTAAAGTTATTATTTTAATAAACGAAGGATCAGCATCAGCATCAGAAATTATTGCTGGTGCAATTCAGGATAATGACAGAGGTGAAATAGTTGGTAGAAGATCGTTTGGCAAGGGACTAGTTCAGGAAGAAATAAAGTTAGATGACGGAACTGCTATAAGATTAACAACACAAAGATATTACACACCATCAGGAAGGTGTATTCAAAAAGAATATGGTGAGAGCAATAAAGATTACTATATGGAACAATACCTTAGAAGTGACTCTGCTAAAGTTGATACAATACAATTTTTAACAAAAAATGGAAGGATAGTTTATGCAGGAGGAGGAATTACTCCTGATTATATAATACAAAGAGATACATCATTAAACTATAGAAATATTAATTATCTTTTTTCAAAAGGGTGGATTTCTGAATTTTGCATAAAATATGCTGAAAATAATAGATCAAGATTAAAAAATACATCAGGTACTAACTTTAATTTTAATTCTGAAGAAAAAGAATTAATAATAAAAGGTTTTTTAAGTTTTTTAAAGAAAAATGAAAAAGAAATAATTCTAAAGAATAGTGAGATAAAATATTTGTCAACAGAATTACAAGCAAGAATTTCTAGGGGAATATACGGCAAAGAGTATTACTACAAAATTAAGCATACTAAAGACAAATATATACTAAAAGCGATAGAGTTATTGAACAATTAATGTATTGATAATCAAATAATAAGGTAAATTTCATATATTTGCTTAACAAATAAATAATATTAAGTTAAGATAAAGATGAAAAAACAATACATCTATTCAATATTAGGGTTTATTTTAGGGTTTTTAATTACAATCTTATTTGTCAAATATATGGGTTACAGCAACATGGGTAATGAAATTCAAGATCTGCTTAAGGGATGTCTTCCTCTTGCAATGTTTTTATCATTTATTGGGTTTATTTTCGGCAATATTCAAGAGGAGGGGTAAACTAACTCAAAGATTTAATGTAATCTAATAGGGAACCATTATTTTCAAAATCTGCTACATTATTTTCCATTTCAATAATAAAAAAAATCAATTGAGTTGATTTGATTTTTAAGTTCTTAAACTCAGCTTCATTTTTAATATTAGATAAAAAATCTAAAACCTTAGGAAGAAGTAATGGGAATATCTTTTCTTTAAAATTCTTTACATCAAGCTGTAAATTTAAATTGGAAAATAAGATAATTAAAGAATCAACCTTACCAAAATAAATTGTTTTAGAAATCAAATGATATTTTATAATAATATGAGAGAATAATGTCGATTGATTTTTCTTATAATATTGTTTATAATAAACTTTTGGTATATACTTTTTTTTAATAAATGTACTTTGACTAATTAACAACTGACGCTCATGGGCAAGTTTATCTAATTCAACATTAATTAATTTTAAAGCATTGATAAGTTTATTTCTTTTTGAAATTAATGAGTTAAAACCAATATTATTTAATTTACTTTTCTGTAAAGTCTCTATATAAGAGTGTGGTAAAAACTTTTCAAAATAATTTTCTATATTTTTATTTTTCAATATTTATATTAATTTATATATATTAAACAATAATACATTATATATATTAAAAATCAAACAAATTTTATTAAATTAGCCTTAAATTAAAAAAATGATGGAAAAACTAGCTAAAAATATTGCCAAATGGCATCATGAAAGAAATTTAATTAAAGGCGCAACAGATAAAGATCAGTTTTGTAAGTTAATCCAGGAAGCTGGTGAATTAAGTGATAATATCTGCAAAGGAAAAGATATTGCTGATGACATTGGTGACATGATTGTAGTGCTAATAAATATAGCAGAACGTAATGGTCTTACTTTGGAAGATTGCATGCAAAGAGCATGGGAAGACATTAAAGATAGAAAAGGAAAGATGATTGATGGAATATTTATAAAAGAAGGAGATATGTAAAAAAAATAGCCACAATAAGTGGCTATTTTTTAAAATGAATAATTTTATTAATTATTTAACAAATAAATAACCTTTCATCATACCAGCATGTCCTGGGTAACTACAGAAAAATTCATAATTTCCTTTTGCAGGGGCTTTAAACTCCAAAGTAATTGTTTCTCCAGGAAGAGCAAGACCAGATGCAGCTATTAAATCAGGCGAAGACGGAATGAATTCATTATCAGGACCTGCTTCATTAGCTAAAAGCGCAAGATCCTTTCTCTTTCCAAAATTTACAAATAAAATATTGTGTATCATAGCCTGATCAACACCTTCATTTTTTAAGATAATTCTGACCCACGAACCCTCTTTTACATTTAAATTCTTTTCACTATACATCATATCCTGCATCGTATTTCCAACAGCACTTATAGTGAACTCCTCCCAATTTTTAGTAGTTTCTTCAACTACGGTATCTGCAACAACTTCTTTTGGAGCATCTGAGCCGCAACTTGAAAAAAATAAAGAGCTTAAAGCTACAATGATTAATTGACTGAATGTTTTCATTTTTTAATTTATTTTTGTTAGTATTAAATTTTTTTGCAAATTTATATTTCAAATCGTAGAAAATCTGTAGATTTTATTTTATATAAGTTTTTTATTAAAAAATTATATATTGATTTAAAATTGTAAATTTGAATAAAAATAGTTATGAAATTTTCTGATAATATCAACAATATTTTTTCTTTAGTTTTTTCTGAGAAGAATATTAAGAATACTGAAAAATACATTCTTTATATAGCATCATTAGGCTTTATACTGCACCTAATTCTTATTCTTCTTAATTATTATAATATAATTGAAATTAGCTTTGGGGATAGTAATCTACTTACAAATCCAATTTCTGCACTTTACACTCCATTTTCTTTTATACTAATTTATGAAGCATTTTTATTAGTCTATTATATACCAAGATCATTTTCAACTGCGATAAGTAAACAGTATGAAATAATGTCACTTATTATTATTCGAAAAATATTTAAGGACATTCCATTAGTAGATTTAAATGCAAATTGGCTAACAACTAGCAATAACCTTCAGCTGATCTACGATTTGCTAGGAATTCTAATTGTCTTTTTTCTAATATATCTATTTAAAAAAATACGAAAGAAATCACCTAAGAAATTTAACTCAAAAAAATTAGATCTTTTTATTGCTTCAAAAAAAATAATTAGCTTATTGCTTACTCCGATACTAATAATAGTATGTTGTTTAAGTTTTTACACCTGGCTAATAGGAATTGGAGATGAAACTGCAATTAGCGAAAATATTAATTATCTTTTTTTCACTGACTTTTTTACATTACTAATTCTAGCAGATGTTTTCATACTACTTTTATCATTTCAATATACTGAGAGATATTGTCAAATTATCAGAAATACTGGATTTATTATTTCTACTATCTTATTGAGACTTTCTTTTTCTACAAATGGTCTATCAAGTATTTTGCTGATAATTTCTGGGATAATATTCGGCCTTCTAATTCTTTATATCTACAATTTAATTGCTGAAGAAGATTTAGGTTAATTCAAAGAAAACTAATTACAAAATTTTTAATTCTGAATGTAAAATCTCAAAACGTGCAAATAGATCTTCGCTATACCAATTTCTTTTTTTGGTTTTTCTAACAATTTCTGAATGCGCCCCTTTATCATAAGCAAATTTTTTAACGCTCTCTAGATTATCCCAAACACTAAAGGTTGCCTGCTGAATAAATGGCCACTCCCCTATACCCTTACACCACTCTACTCCTTTAGCATTCTTTATTGCTTGAGAGGCTTTAGGGACAGAATTCCAAAACTCAAATAATCTAGTTTTATTTATCTTAGCTCTAGTAATGATACCAATTTTATTTTTTTCATTTAAACTTCTATCATTTGCAACAAAAGGAGTAACACCATCCCATTTACCATGACACTTTATTGTTTTTAAAAAAAAATCTTGTCTTGAAAATGCTTTTTGAGATATTACTTTTGAATGATCACTATTATTAATAAAATTGAGAGCATCTGATTCGTGCTTCCAAACGCATATAATAGAATATGTAGAAAAATCAGGAAAAAGACTAAAACCATCTCCAGCCCCTGTACCTAAAAGCTTAAAAAATAAAACTCCAGGACTATTTTTTATTACATCATAAGCAAGTCTCATTTGTGTGAAAGCCCAATATTTATTTTTTTTGTACTTAAAAAAGGAAATTGTTGTCATACAAAATATTTTTAATTATTTTTTGTGAAATTAAGCATCTTTTAAAAAAGATAGTCGCAAATAAATGAAAGAGATTTTGTAAATTTGAAAAAAAATTAAAATGAAAAATTTATCTCAATTCATTAGTGTATACTATCCAATAATAATAGCTTTTATTGCAATGATGTACTCAATAGCTCTTGGAATTACTGGTGATTTTGAATCTGCGCAATATTCTGCTCATTGGCCAGGTACGATTCTTTTGTTTGCAATTGCAATTAGACAAAGAAGAAATAATTTCTTTAACAAAAACAAATAATTATGCTTTCTCTTTCAATGTTTATTATTGGGGCCATTATATTTACCCTTTATATAATTGGTCTAATTTATATGATAAATTGGGGTCATAAATCTCAAGAAATTGAAGAATCAAATGATTCAGAGCTATCTAATAAAAAGAAAAAATAAATCAAAATATATTTAAATGGAAATATTTAAAAAAAATCAAAATAAATCTGAAAGCATGGTTAGATTTATTCTGTCACTATTTCTAATTCCAACCCCTCTAATAGTTGGAGCTCCCGATTATTTACTATTTTATGTTTAGTAAGTGGAATTCTATTATTCAACTCTATAATTGGCACTTATTTTATATATAAGATATTTAGCATAAACACCTGTAAGATTAAATAATAATTGTCTAACTGTTCTAAAAAATAATGATTGTCGAATTAAAAGTTATTAAATGTCGAAATATTGGGATGATAGATCATGATTATGTTGAAGATGATTATTGGAACGAACATTCATATTGTAGTTTTGAATTAAGTAACAAAAAAGTTATTGCATGCGTATTTAACTATCCTAATTCTTCAGATGATGATAATTTAGGCAAAACGGAATATCGTTATATCGATAGTTTGAATTATAAATTTCAGAAAGATTTTTTATTGAAATTAGAGGAAGTAAGCAAAAAAGAAATTGATATAATTCAAGATTTCTATAAATCTTTATGATTTTTTCCATTCACAGAGGTAGATACGGGGAACCTATGTTAAAAACGGAATCAAGATCATGGGAAATATGCAATAGTATGTATGGAAAAGGAATGACTAAATTAAAGAATACAGTAGAGTTTTAATCTAACTTTTTTAACTACTCCACCGTAACAGATTTAGGTTTTCCAACCCCAACCCCATTTCTTACATTCAATCTTAGGGTTCTTACTAACTAATTTGTTTACAGAAGAAAGTTAGATAATTCTCATCAAAAAACTCATGACAAAATATTGAAACTTAAAAACGATGGTTTAGGATGTCGAAGAATATCAAAAGAACTTAATAGGTTGGGATATAAAAGTTCGATGGAAAAAGAGTTTTATCCTTCGTTAATCTCAGTGATTTGGAAGAAAATAGAAAAAAAACAAAGGATTATCAACCAACCTGAGGTTATGGAATACTCAGATTTTGATATTCAAATGATTCAAATTCGATACTAATATTCGTAAATGTGATGTCGTGAAAATGTTATCAAGGTGTAGTCAGATGTCGTAGGGATGTCTTAAGGATGTCGGGAGAAATAACAAATTATTATATAACTTTGTTCATATGGAAATAGGACATAGAGTTAAAGAATTAAGATTAAAAGGAGGATATTCACAAAAAGATTTATCAATTAAATCTGGACTATCAGAGAGAACTATTCAACGGATAGAAAAAAACGAAGTTACTCCAAACCCTCATACATTAAAAGT
>Ga0209502_10003903_pt1 | contig 11465 bp, 10 predicted proteins | sample ArcticOcean_MG_C_10_FD_187442 | JGI IMG/M metagenome (GOLD analysis project Ga0209502, IMG submission 187442) | Marine microbial communities from western Arctic Ocean - ArcticOcean_MG_CB11_90 (SPAdes) (version 2) | ecosystem: Environmental > Aquatic > Marine > Oceanic | place: Arctic Ocean...
CCCTCCGTCTTCCAGACGGACAAGGAAAATCAAAAGTGCGCCGGAGGCGCTCATTCAAAAAAGAACAGTTTCAACTGTTCCTGTTGATCCCACCAGCTTTAGCTGGTGGTGGTTCAGTTTGACAGCTACTTCCATTACTCTAACTTACCGAGTGTAGCAGAAACTGCTTGCCGCCTAGAACTTTATTATCTTGGACAGATCACTTCTGGGTGCCTATTTTTAATCATATTAAAGATTAAAAAGAGGCGAGCGATGCACGTCACTGCAACGGTCCATCGGGACTTCAGGATTTCAATAATCGATGACCGGATCTATTCGGCATTCATCGAGCATTTGGGGCGTGCCATCTATTCGGGAATTTACGAGCCGGATCACCCCGAAGCTGACGACATGGGTTTCCGCAAGGACGTTCTGGCGCTTGTTCGTGATCTTAAGGTTCCAACCATCCGATATCCCGGGGGAAATTTTGTATCGGCCTACGACTGGAAGGACGGAATCGGGCCGCGGGAGAACCGGCCGTCGCGGTTGGACTTGGCCTGGCGGACCAAGGATAGCAACCAGATCGGCGTCAATGAATTCGCACACTGGTGCCAGCGCGCCGGCATCGACCTCATGCTGGCTGTTAACCTGGGCACAGGTACACTCCAAGATGCACGCGAGTATATCGAGTATGTGAACCATCCCTCAGGCACCGCATGGTCCGACTTGCGTCGGTCGCACGGCGAGGAAAACCCCCATGACGTCAAGATGTGGTGCCTTGGGAACGAGATGGACGGCCCTTGGCAGATCGGTCACCGAACCGCCCACGACTATGGCCGCATTGCCGACGAAACCGCCAAGGCGCTGAAGGGCTTTGATCCGACGATTGAGACCATCGTCTGCGGGTCATCCAACGACGACATGCCGACCTACCCCGACTGGGAACGGATCGTGCTTGAGGAATGCTACGAGAATGTCGATTACATCTCGCTGCACAAGTATTTCGGCAATCGCAGCGGCGACACGCTGAACTTCTTCGCCAAGACGGAAGTGATGGGCCGCTATATCAAGACGGTCGGCGGGATAATTGACTATGTGAAGGCCAAGAAGAAGGCCAAGAACGACATCTACATCTGCTTTGACGAGTGGAACGTCTGGTATCACAAACGGTACCAAGAGAAGGAAGCGCTCAAGACTTGGGACTGGCCCGAGGCGCCTTCGCTGCTTGAGGAAGATTATAACTTCGAGGACGCGCTGATGGTCGCCAGCCTTATAAACGAATTCGTCCGGAACTCGGATCGAGTCAAGATCGCCTGTATCGCACAACTTGTCAACGTGATCGCGCCAATCCGCGCCGAACGCGGCGGTCCTGTTTGGCGGCAGACAATCTACTGGCCTTATCAAATGGCAAGTCTCTACGGCCGAGGCGAGGCCCTCCGCGTGCAGGTGGACGGGCCAACCTATGATGCGCACGTGGCTGACGATGTGGCATATCTCGATGTGGCAGTGACCCGGGATCGCAACAGCGCGACCCTGACAGCGTTTATTGTCAACCGGCATCTGACCGAGGCAGCCGAGTTTTTGATGGATTTGTGCGGTTTCCAAGGTATCCGGATTCTCATGCACAAGGTCATGGAGGGGCATGATCTGCGCGCGACCAACTCGGCCAGTTCTCCCGATCGCATCGCACCTACCCAAGGGAACGGTGCTGTCCTGGACGACGGTAAGCTGAAGGCAAGGCTCGGACCGCTTTCGTACCACGTTATCAGACTGGAGGTTCGCTGACATCGAGATCGGTCTAGGTGGGAGAAGACTCGGAACCTGAAATTTAACATTCAATTAATGGGAGAAAAGAATGAGAATGAATAAAAGCTGGACAAGTGGAGCGATAGCGGCAGTGGTGGCAGGGACGATTTCGACCATAGCAATCGCGCAGGGCTCAATCAGGGTTATCGGCCACCGATCACCACCTAACGAATACTACACCGGTGTTATGCAAAAGGCGCTGCCGGAGGGACGTGTTACGGTCGAGCTAATGCCTATTGACAAGGAATTAGAGCTGGCGGCCATTACGATGTCTTCGAAATCGGATGCGATTGACGTCCTTTATCTGACTGACAGTTCGCTCCAACGATATGCATCTAACGGCTGGCTTGAGCCGCTGGACGATCTCTGGGAGAAGTATTCCGACGAGTACAAACTCGACGACTTTCCCCCCGCGGTCATGGATGCGGTCAGTCACAACGGCCATATCTATGGGATGCCGATCCTTACGAATACAGAGCTATTCTTTTACAGGAAGGACTTGTTCGAAGAGGCTGGGATCGCTCCGCCGACCACCATGGATGAATATATGGAAGTAGCCGCTAAGTTCGACTCGGGGCGCATGTCCGGCACGATCATGTCGCTCAAGCCGGTCGACGCAGCACTGAATGAATCGCACTGGTACCTGAACGCGCTTGGCGAAGGCTGGTTCGACGAAAACTGGCGTCCGATCTTCAACGATGAAGCAGGCGTTGCCGCTATCGCGAGACTGAAGGAAATGTCGCAGTACGCGCCACGCGGTTTCACCGCCCATGCCAACGATGAGTCAACGATCAATCTGCAGCAAGGCCTCGCGGCGATGGGTCTGCAATGGTTCACGCGCGCGGCGAGGATGGACGACCCGCTGCAGTCTCGCGTCGTGGGTAAGATCGACTGGGTCGCTCCTCCGGGTGGCGGCGCACGGGTCGCCAACGATGGTTTCGCGATATCGGCCTTCTCATCCGGCGACCGAGAGGAGATGTTCGTCATGCTAGCCGAGGCTGCCTCGGTCGAAAGCATGACGGTGGGAGCAGAATATGCGATGCCCCCGCGGCTTTCCGTGCTTGAGAACAAAGAACTGACCGCAAAATATCGCTGGTACCCCGCCGCCCGCGCAGCGCTTGAAAGCGGCAAGTCGTTTCCGACGCTGCCCGACTTCAACGATGTAGGTGAAATCGTAACCCGGCATATCCTGCGCGCCGTTACCGGCGAGGCTGAGGTGCAGGACGCTCTGGACCAGGCGGCGAAGGAGACTGAAGAACTGCTGGCGTCGCGCGGCTACTACAAAAACTAAATTAGTAAGGGCCTGCCGCGATGCAACAAGGTGGGCCCTCGCAGCCATCCACGATTTTATTGGAGTAAAACACAATGGTCCGTTGGCAACGTGGCTTATGGCTATTCTGCCTGCCCAGCTTCGCCCTTTTGGCTATCGTTCTGTTGTGGCCGCTGGCCTATGCCGTTTATCTTAGCTTCTTCGACTATTACCTCGGATCAGAGGTACGTCGGTTCGTGGGTTTTGGAAATTATATAGGTCTTCTGACCAATGCACGACTCTGGAATTCCATCTGGACGACGGTGATCATTGCCTTCGGTTCGGTTGCCCTTGAATTCACTGTCGGGCTTGCACTTGCACTGGCGCTGTATCGAGTCAGAATCGGCGCAAAGTTTTTTTCGACGTTGCTGTTCCTGCCCCATATCGTGACCCCGGTCGTCGCCACGTTGTTTCTGAAATGGATCCTTGCTTCCAACTGGGGTCTGGTTGACGCGACGCTAATCAGCATCGGCATCGAACCGCCCGACTGGCTGGGCAGCCCGGGCTGGGCCAAGGTCAGCGTGATTTTGGCGGATGCGTGGATTTTCACGCCTCTGGTTATGATGGTTCTTTACGCAGCTCTTCAGGGACTGGACGTATCACTGATTGAAGCGGCCCAGATCGATGGGGCCAGCAATTGGCGCGTTCTGCGGCACATCATCGTGCCAGCGTTAATTCCGGCGATAATCTTTACGATCTCTGTTCGGTTGATGGACGTGTTCCGGTTCTTCGACTCGATCTATGTCCTGACTGGCGGCGGTCCGGGTACTGCGACCGAAACTGTGACCATGTACACCTACCAACTGGGATTCCGGATGCTGCAGGTCGGCAAGGCTTCCGCGCTTGGTGTCATAACGCTGATCATCGTCGCGACACTTTTGTTTACGATCAACCGGGTCCTGACCCGGATCTACCGGAAGGGGGATCAATGAGCGCACAGATCCAAGGCCGTCGGCGCAATGACTATCTTCTTTTCGTTGGGCTGTGTATCTTCACCCTCATCAATTTGATTCCGTTGCTTTGGGCTGTACTGACATCGTTCAAGCACCCCGCAGACGCGTTCACGATTCCGCCGACCATCTTCTTCGAGCCGACGCTTGAATATCACCGTGAAGTCTGGTTCGAAAATGATTTCCTGCGCTATCTGACCAACAGCTTGGTCGTTTCGGCGGGAACCGTCCTGATTTCAGTTCCGTGCGGCACTCTGGCTGCCTATGCCCTGTCGCGCATTCCCCGGCGCAATTCCGGTCCGATCCTCAGCGTTCTTTTCACGATCCGGATGTTTCCACACATGTTGTTGGCGATCCCGTTTTTCGTTATGGGCACGTTTCTGAACATGATCGATACATATCCGATCCTGATTCTTGCGCTGGTAGCAATCAATCAGCCGTTCACGATCTGGCTGATGCATGGCTTCTTTCTGGACATTCCCCGTGATCTAGACGAGGCGGCGGCAATCGACGGCTGTACGTCCTGGCAAGCGTTCCGGATCGTCATCCTGCCGCTGGCGCGGCCCGGCATGACCGTAGCGGCACTGTTCAGCCTGCTGATGTCCTACAATGAATTCCTCTTCGCGCTAGTCCTGACAGGGGTGGAAACCAAGACGCTGCCTGTCGCTATTGCCTCGTTCGGGGGCGAAGATATCTCGTTGTGGTCGATTTCTGCGGCGGGTGCGGTCGGGATTATGCTGCCCATAGTAATAATCATGTTGCTCATGCAGCGAAACCTTGTGCGCGGATTGACGGCAGGCGCTGTCAAGGGATGAGACTACGCGCCGGAACCATTAAAACGGAGTAAGGACCTATGGCGACTCTCACTATCAAGCAGGCCAACAAGTCGTATGGGGCAGTGTCGGTCCTGCATGACATCGACGTCGATATCGCAGACGGCGAATTCGTTGTGTTGGTTGGGCCATCCGGATGCGGCAAGTCCACTCTGCTGCGCCTGATCGCCGGTCTAGAGGACATGACGGATGGCCAGATCTTCATTGGTGACCGGGATGTCACCTACCTGCACCCAAAGGACCGCGATATCGCCTTGGTGTTCCAGTCCTATGCGTTGTATCCGCACATGTCCGTTGCCGAAAACATGGGGTTTTCGCTACGCATGCGTGACGTACCGAAGGCCGAGCGTGACGTGAAAGTGCAGATGGCCGCGCAAATCCTCGGTCTGGTCCCATTGCTCGGCCGCTTTCCTCGACAGCTTTCCGGCGGTCAGCGCCAGCGCGTCGCGATGGGGCGTGCCATCGTCAGGGATCCACAGGTTTTCCTTTTCGACGAACCGTTATCGAACCTTGATGCAAAGCTCCGTGTTCAGATGCGTGCCGAAATCCGCGAGCTCCACAAGAAGCTGCAGGTGACCATTGTATACGTTACTCATGACCAGATCGAAGCGATGACCATGGCGGACAAGATCGTCGTCATGCGCAGTGGACAGGTTGAACAGATTGGAACCCCACTTGAGCTTTACGATTCCCCCGCAAATAGCTTCGTCGCTGGCTTTATCGGATCGCCGGCCATGAATCTTCTCAGAGGCATAATAGAAGGTTCGGGAACAACCTTCGTGTCAGATAAGGGTATGCGGATCGAGGTGCCACCTGAGGCTGGGCTTGGTGCCGTCGGGAAGGTCCTTGCAGGCCTGAGGCCCGAGGAAATTCGACTGGCGGATCAAGGGCTGGATGCGCGCGTCCGTCTGGTAGAACCGACAGGTGCGGAGCTGCAGGTCATTCTGGAAGTATCCGGCGAGGTGCTGACCGCCGTGCTGTACGGCAGGCCCAACATCCGCGAGGGCGAGATGGTCAGAATTGCCATCTCTGCAGACAAACTGCATTTTTTCGACGAGGAGTCCGGTGCCCGTTTGAAGCGTACTGGTTTGATCTCAGCTTGACGATGGTTTCGCAAGGCCCTATCAGATTAAAACGCAAGCGGTTAGGGTGATTTTGTACCCTAGTCCAATGACAAAACACGCTCCATTTCGCTACATAAAACCTGGTCTGAAGCTCTTCATTTGGCCACTCAGGTCCGCTAAAGGCGCAACAGGGGCTGGGTGTGGGCCTACAGGAACGCCATCTCGATTCACGCACCAATTTCAAGCTGAACCGTGCCACTGCTCTCGCTGAGTGGCGTCACCTATTGAGCGCATAGATTTAGGCTGTGCTAGTGATCTGATGCTTGTTCTCGTTAGTTTGAGAGCTGCCATATTTGGCATGAATTAATGAAATAAAGAGCCCCAATTAGGAGCTCTTTATATTACTAGCCTTTAATTGCGTTTTTAACTCGATCCGGAGTAAAGGGCAGTCGCCTCATTCTCGCGCCAGTTGCATCATAGATAGCGGCTGCTACGGCAGGTGCCACTTGTTCTTGAGAGGCCTCTGCTGTTCCAAGATATTCAAAACCCGGGCGATTTATCAATTCGACTTCGATCGGGGGGACCTCGCTGAACGTTAGGATAGGGTAACTGGCCCAATCCGTAGAAAGCACAGATGTATCATCAAACTTTACTTCTTCTTTCATTGTCCAACTTAGAGATTGAATAATACCACCTTCAATTTGATTCGCTACGTTATCCGGTGCAACAAGATGCCCACAGTCCGCGGCACTCGCCACTCGAAGCACCCTAACTTTACCATTTCGAGGCGTGACTTGAACCTCCACGGCAACAGCACAGTAAGCCTGCAAGTTTTTATATTGTGCGAACGCGATGCCGCGGCCTACATTTTTGCGAGGTTTCCAATCGTTCCAGCCAAAAATCTCTGCTGTCTTGTTCAAGACATCAACCGCCCGAGGGTCTTTCAGATAACGCAGGCGGAACTCTAAAGGATCCGCATTAGCTTCGGCAGCAATCTCATCTATGAAGGATTCAATCGCAAAGGCATTCGCATATGCCCCCAGACCTCGTGTAGCCGAAACTCGAATTGGCATCTCTGGTACAAAGTGGGTGGAAACTCTCGTATTGTCGAAAGAGTACAAGGGAATACCGTTTCGCGCAGCGGCATAGTTTGGTGGACCGCCATCTTTTCGCTCATCCATTTCGAGCGGCGGATCTATATACCGTGCTGAAAGAACACGACGCGCTTGCCCTCCGGGCCTTGTACTATGCGGTGTAGACCAGATTTCCATATTCCAGGTCACCACCCCACCCTTATCGTCAAGGCCAGCACGTGCTTTCATCATCATTGCGGACCCATAAGGCTCCCATTTGTGCTCTTCTTCTCGCGAATATTGGAGCTTCACGGGCGTGCCCGGCATATGTGAAGCAAGCCAAGCCGCATCTACTGCAGCGTCATCTGCCATATTATGTCCATAACAGCCGGATCCGTGCGTATGGATACAACGCACTTTTTCTTTATCCATGCCCAAAAAATCCGCAACTGTGTCGGCAGCAGCGAAAGTTGCCTGAGAATGGGAATGCACGGTCATTATGCCGTCCGCACCCATTTCAGCAATTGCGGCAGAAGGGCCAATCGATCCGTGCATCTGATAGGGGCGATAAAAAGTACTCTCCAAAACACGGCTAACCGGCGCATCTTGAGATCCTTCGTTAACCAGTTCTTTTTCCTCGGACTTGGCGTTTTCGAGCCATTCGAATATTCCATCATGCCCTGGCAAATCACTTTCAACATTCCATTGAGCGGATTTAGACAGTGCTGAAGCTGCCGCCCAAGCGGTTTCTTGGCGTGATGCGATGACACCCAGAAGGCTTCCATTTCTCACAACCTTTATAACACCTGCCATGGCCTCAATGGGACCTAAATCTGCGCTAATCAGACTGGATTTATATGTTGGTGGTCGCGCGATTGCGCCGTATACTACCCCTTCAGGGTGCATTTCTTGGACAAAGATTGGTTGTCCGTTAATTTTGGAAGGAAGATCAAGCCTTGGTACAGATTGTCCAATATATTTGTGCTGATCCATCGAAATAAGTTCAGCTTCTCCTGTGGGCTCTACATTCAAATTCAAACCATCGACCAATTTCCAATAGCTTACAGATTGAGCACCGTTTGAAATTATCCCGTCGGACACTGTCAAAGAACCAGCATCCACACCCAATTTATTAGCAGCCATTTTTACTAGAATGTGCCTTACTTCAGCGGCCGCTTGGTGTACCGCCGGCAAACATCCGGGCGCAGATCCTGATCCTGCAGTAGTACCTTCATTTGGTCCCTCAAATGTATCACCAGATATTACATTCAATCTACTAAAATCAATCTGAAGTTCGTCTGCGGCGATTTGAGCGGCCGCAGTTACGGTACCTTGCCCAAGCTCCACCTTGCCTATCAAAAGTGTAATCTTGCCATCCGCATGAACTCTTATCCAAGAGGACAAATTGGCGTTTCTCTCTAAATTTCTAGGCAGTTTTTTTGCAGCTTGCGCTAATACCCCTGAAGGTATTGCAAACGTTAATGTCAGAGCGCCGGCACCCTGCAATAGCCCTCTTCGTGAAATACTAAAAATATCGTTCATCTCAAACCTCCTTAGCAGCGCGCAGGACTGCTTTAACCACGCGGTTATGCGTGCCGCATCTGCACAAATTACCGTTCAAACCAGCTCGTATTTCTGCATCACTTGGATTTGGGTTATTATCTAAAATTTCCTGAGCAGAGATAATCATTCCAGATGTACAATAGCCACATTGAGCCGCTTGCTCAGTAATAAAAGCTTTCTGCAGGGCATTTGGCTCGCCATTTTCCATCAATCCGGCTAATGTCGTCACCGATCGGCCGGCAACGGATATTGCCGCCGTTGAGCAGGAAATTACTTTGGCTCCATCCACTAATACGGCACACGCCCCGCATTGAGATTTTCCACAGCCGTACTTCACTCCCGATAGTTGCAATGTTTCAGATAGCAGCGACAAAAGCGTTGTGCCGTCTTCCGCCTCAACTGAGATATTTTCATCATTAAGCATAAAATTTATCAAATTTGTCTCCCCATGTGGCAAAGCAACGCAGCCAGTAACTAGATAGCCATTCATCCGCTATGAAAACTTTGTTTCACGTACATTTTGCGGGATCCAAGATATTTTTACGTGGGCAGCCAGTCAGTTTTGACCTGGTATAGCTCTAAACAGGTATTAGCTTTAACATCGAAATACTTATAGTATACGGGTGGACTTATATAATAAATTAAAAATTATCTTCCCGAATTAGAGCATTAAAATTAGTTTACCCAAGAGTTGGTAAAAGCAAACAAAAAAAGATAATAATAATAAATGACTTGAATTAAAGCTGGAGACTAAAATGTATTTTTTGGTAGCCCACCATATATCTGATGCTTGGACCGGAGAAGCTGGAAGGCGCAGCTTTGAAAAACTTGAAGATGCTTCGAAGGAGATGGAAAACTGGGCCAAATATGGAATTGATAGTTATTGCAGCGAAGTCCACCATATTGGCATTTATGACGAAGTAGCTCAAATCTTGTTTCAATGGAACTGGAAAAACAAAAAGCCTGAGCCTGTCAGTTAATGCGAACTTTAGTAAATGTCCAAAAAACACTTACTAAAATGCCCTCAGATTCAATGTCCTTTTTATTAAAGTTTTAATTTGAATATTGTTTGTTTCGCATTTTCCCATATCGGGCTACCCGAAAAGTTTTCTCTTAGGTAAGTTAAAAGATCGCTCAACTCTTCATCGGTAAGAATATTGCCCTTCGCAGGCATGGACATATCGGGGCTGCCATTAGCCGGCCTAATACCTTCCGTTACAACATGAATTAAATTGTTCGCAACAGGTTGCCTAATTACTGCCAGGAAACCTTTCACAGAAGGCTTTCCGCCTAGTTTATGACAACTTGCACAATGTTGGATAAAAATCTGATGTCCCTGGCGCCCAGAGATAGACAGCCTATCATAGTTTTCCTGCCAGAAGTCTTTTTCTACTAAACTTTCAGATGCCAATAATTTTTCGCCGGACTTATTAACATCTAAAAAATAATCCGCGATTGAATAGGCATCTTCCTCATTGACTTCATAAAGGTTGTTGACAACTTTGATCATTGGCCCACTGGCTACACCCAAATGTTCATCCCATCCATCGAGAAGGTAATTTACTAAATTGTCCAATTCTACGTCGTTAATCGACGATTCTGGTCCTACAAGAGCGGGAGCATACCACGAACCACTAAACCCCCCTGAATAAGCTTTATCGCCTTTTTTTTCAGCGCCCAGAAAGTTTCGCGGGCTATGGCAAGTGCCACAATGGCCGACTGTTTCTGCTAAATATGCTCCTCGGTTCCATTCAATTGATTTCCCCTCAGTTGCTATCCAATTAGACGAATCTTGAAACATAAACTTCCACCCGTCCAATCCCTGTCTTACTGACCATGGAAAGGAAAGATCGGTTTCAGGTGGCCTATAGTTAACCGGCACAACCTCCGTTTTTAGAAATGCATAGATCGACGCAATATCTTCTTCTTTCATCCTGGAAAAACGATCATAAGGAAAAGCCGGATAAAGATGCTTTCCAGATTGGTCCACGCCATGGCGCATCGCTCTTTCAAAAGCGTCATAAGACCAACTTCCGATGCCTGTCTCTGCGTCCGGTGTGATGTTTGAAGTATAAATTGTGCCAAATTCTGATTTTATAGCTAACCCACCAGCATAAGGTTCACCTGCGGGATCAGTATGGCAAATTTTACAATTTCCTAATAAGACCAATTCCCGCCCAAACTCTACATTGGCAATGCTAGGAATATCGTTTTCGTTTTGCATAATTTTCGAAAGATCCGGATGTCTTTCTGACCATGCCCACACACCAAAAACCAACAAAAAAGCAAGTATAGTAAAATATTTAAACCACTTCACTTCGCAATCCCATCCAGTTCAATTCAGACCAAAACCTGATAACTACATCGTTAACTAAATAATATTGAAATCAAGAAAAAAATAATAGGCCTTTAAAAGGCGATATAAAATGACCCACCGGAGCTACAAAACTAATGAAAACACGCATCGGATTGACAGCATCTAATAAAGTGCTGGGGGGTAGGCTATTTTTGCCATGCGGAGCAAACTCAACCAATTGGCGCGTTAGTCTAGCAACGCGACCATCTTGGTCAATCGTTTCCATCCTCTATTCGGATTTTTCAGCTTATGGTTATCCATAAGCATGTCAATAAATTCCAGTATAGGCAGGTCATGAATACCGATGGGATCCTGCAATCTGGTTACAAAATATGATATGGCCTCCAAAGGTGGGTCAATGATATCATGAGCCTCGAGCAAGCCTTGCTTTATCCATTCTTCTACCCTGGAGGACGGGAGTAGGCCCCATAAATTTTCATTTAAGATCAATTGTATTTGGGTTTCGGCAGCTTCAACTTCAAACGCGATATTGTATTCTAGCCCCAGTTTCATCGCGGCCTGTGATAGGAGC
>Ga0209502_10003914_pt1 | contig 11437 bp, 3 predicted proteins | sample ArcticOcean_MG_C_10_FD_187442 | JGI IMG/M metagenome (GOLD analysis project Ga0209502, IMG submission 187442) | Marine microbial communities from western Arctic Ocean - ArcticOcean_MG_CB11_90 (SPAdes) (version 2) | ecosystem: Environmental > Aquatic > Marine > Oceanic | place: Arctic Ocean...
TAAACCATTCTCCCATGAAGTACTACGTGTTGCTGTAGAAGTAGTTGTGCTTCCAACTGCCGCCGCGTTGCGTCTGTTAGTGTAGATAGTTGTTAAGTTAGTTGGGATAGCACTTAAGTATGTAACTGTTCCACCTGATGTAGGTGCTGTCACAGAAGTGATTGATGAACCACTATGTGCCGCCGCTGATGCTGTATTAGCAACTAAAGCATTCCACTGACCAGTTGCAATAACTGTCCCACCTGCTGAGACTTGTGATACAGCAGTTTGTCCGTAGCCAGCAGTTGTTCCACCAGTTGCCCAAGTAGTGTTTAGTTTGTTGGCCGCTGTTTCTGGGTTGCCTCCTACTAATGTGTTGAAGTCTGTTGCTTCGATTAAGCCGTTTTGTGCGTAACTCATGTTATAATCCCTAAATTATTATTTAATTGTGACTATGGCTTCAACTGTGCCTAGTTCACTAGTGTATTTATCTTCTAATGCTCTTCCAATGACGTTAAAAGCTGATGCTTCTCCACTGTCAGCGGCTCTTGCATGTCCTTCTCCAGCACTTACTAGTCGTTGACCTTTACGTACTGTTCCTAAAGTTTTTACTCGTACACGTCCTGTCATTGCAACAGCAGGGTGAGTTTCATTATCGCCTGCTCCGTTATTCATTAAGAACGCCATGTTGTCAGAGATAACTCCGAATACATCTTCACTCAATTCATACTTAACAGCAGTAATTTCTGCTTCTCCACCTAATTCTACAACTGTTCCAGGAGTATATACATCATCTGCTGAGAATCGTTCCGCCAAATCCGCATAAGTTGCTGTAAGACGTGATCCTGTAGTCAATGTCCAGTTACCTGTAATATTACCTGCTGTTGTATTTGCACCAGTTGTTAAGTTAGCGGCTTGAGTAGTACCAGTTAAGATATTACCGTTATAAGTTGGTAAGAATGCTGTTACATTTGCATTACTATATGTACCTGCAAAAGAGATTGGATCTCCGTTTGCATACATATATTTGTCTGTTCTAATACCGTATAAGTTTGCACCAGCAGAGTTACTAATTGCAATACCACCTGTGTCTAATACGATTGCTGAAGCGTTTGTACCTGTGTTACCAGTTACAGTCCAGATACCAGTTAATGTTCCGTTGGTAACTGCTGACCCTGTAGTAATTTCAGTTGTAGTCAATGCACCTGTAACAGTTGCTGTAGTTGCAGTTAAGTTTGCAATTGATGCGTTAGCAGAAATCGTTAAATAACCTGCTGTAAATGCGTTTGCACCTACTTCATTAGTTGCTGTAAAGTTGTTTGCTGTTGCGTTACCAGTAATATTAACTGCACCAAACGTTGTGTTTCCGCCTGAACTAGTTGAAGTCAATGATAACCAAGCGGCCGCGTTTGATTCGCCGTCTGTTGGACATACTTTTAACGTAGAAGCACTTGAGTCGTACCAAATTTGACCTGCTAATGGATTTGTCGGAGGTGTTGTGTTCTTAAAATTCTCAATTATATGTACGAAGTTAGTGTCGATAGACTGGCCGTATCCAGCAAAGTTTCTGCCGGGTAGTCCTACTGAGGTACTTGTCGTGTTGATAGTACCGTCGGCAATGGTCGTTAAGACTGTCCCATCACTTTTTAAGATTGTATATGCCATTTTCTAATTCGCTCCGTTAAAAGTATTTATCTTAAATAGTTACTAAGTTGGTTAGGGATTGTATTCTAACCGTGTAATCTATTTGTATTTGTCTGTTCAATGATTTTTGTACTGGGTGAAAGATTACATGAGTTAAAAGTCGTGTAATAACGTTGCCATTACTGTCTGTTCCATAATTTGCTAATAGGCCTAACTCATCAAATATGTAGTTAGAATCTGTTTGTGTGCTATTATCAAAGGCCGCTTGTCCAGCTGGCTCACCGTAATCTAATAAACATTGTACTAGAATATCTGTATAAACTCTCCCAGTTGTATGAAACACTGTCATTTTGTTTCTGGTTGGGTCTAAGTTGAAAACACTTGTGTCATCAACAATTTTTGCGTATGTTTGGTTGTATAAGGCCGCATTCTGGCCTGTTGTGTTAGGTGGCAAGTATGTAATAACACCTGTTTCATCAACAGACGCACCACCATTACCAAATGCCATTTGATATATCTCGCCATATCCTCTACTAGACAGTGTATCAGCAATTGCTTCAGACATGTTCTCATAGTTGATTGCGTTCTTTGCTTCCTGCAAGACTTCGCCGGTTTTATAGTCTCTGATAGTCAGAAAGCCTTCCATTTTTAGAATTTGTTGATCTCCTGACATATTAACTATCACCTCTCACTTGTACTAACACTTCTTCTGTATTTGGGTCAGTAATTTTAAGACTAGACGAGAAATATATCCCACCTGTTTCGTGCGGTTTTTGCATGTCCGCAACTGCTTTTTTATTGTCTTCTGACTTATTATCGTTCATCTCTTTATTTATCACTTATGTAATGTCCGTATGTAGAAACTGTGCTGGGACCGTATTACTGATCTGCAATGGGTCTCCTTGAACAGCATTAAAGTTATATGAGTTCCAAGTTTGGTCGTAATAAACATTTGGTAGCATGTTTGTACTTAATAAACCAAGAACTTCAGTGCTGGTAGGGATATCGTTTTGCTTACCTGTACCACCAGTACCTCTTTGTAGTCCTGAAATCGAATTCGTTGCAAAGTCTACACTGGTAAACCCAATTTGTTCACCATTAACATAGATTTGATTACCAACAAGTGATGTGATCGTTAATGAGTCACCCGCTGTTGTGTCTTTTCCTGTTCTAATATTCAATATTGGTGCTAAATCTACAACAGAAACAAAGTAATCAGTCTCTGGATCTAATGTTACACCCTTAGTAGTATTTACAACAGTTACACCAGTAAGAATTCTTTTATCTGCATCTAGTCCGATTGAGTATAAACTATTGATCGGTGAAGGTGTAATTTCTGTTTGTACTACGTTGTCTGTTAATCTAGTAACATCATATACAAAAATTGAAGTAGAAAGATCATTAATTGGTTTTGTTAACCAAGTTCTTGCTTGTACGTTTGCACGATACACTGATGCTTCCTGATCACTGTTTACAAAGTTTAAGTAGATTTCTTCATCAGGAGTTGAATCTGGTATCATACTAGTCATAATAACTACGTCACCTGGTTGAATAACTGTTAGTAAACTTACTTCGTTATCAACATTGACTTTTAATTTGTCATTTGGTATACGTTTACCGTTAATTGTTACCCAAAGTCTTTCAACATTCGTTTGTTCCCACTGAGTTACGTTCATAACACCTGTTGCGTTTGAAAGAGTTACTGGTGTTAATGAATCTCTAGTCGATTTAACTTTAAATGATGTTCCATTGACAATCTCTAAGACATAATATGTTGTACCTTGTACAAGTCCACCAAATAATGCATCACCTGCTTGTGAACCTTGAGCAGTAAAGATGACTGGTGTGTTAGCAACAAGTTCAGTTGTTGACGCTACTACGATTGTGTTATTTGAACTAACAGTTTCACTTGCTTCTGTAGTAACTAAGAAGAATGTTCCTTGTCTCCAAACATAACCGCCGCTTATATATGTACTAATGCCTACGACAGGGTTGTTAGGAGCATCAACAGCTGGATTAAAGATTTGAGTATAGATATCAAATCTGTTTGCATCTATTACTTTAACAAAATAACTATTACCATTTAATTCTACTGAACCAAGTGTCCCGTCAATTGTACACAAAGTATCATCTGTTAATGCATGTGGTATGCCAGTTGTGATACGTGTTGTTGGGTTGCCACCTTCTTTAACAAGCATGTTGCCTGTCGCAGTAGTGAGAGCAATCTCTACCCCTGCCTGATTTTCTAATACTGCTTCAGTGACACTATCAATAGATTTAACAAAGTAGTAAGTTCCTTGCTCTAATCCACCGAAGTTTGTTCCTGCTAATAGTATAGGCTGTCCTACAATAAACCCGTTTGTCGAAGCAAATGTAACTACATTTGTTGTAACAGTAGTATTAGTTGCAGTTGTTGTGATCGGTTCTTCAATAGATGTAGCAATCGCAGTGATGTCAGCCACAGTAACAGCGTTTGAACTACCTACCATTGAACCTGAAGCTGTTGTTACTGCTACAGGTGCTCCGCCAACTGTCAATGAAATTGTAAATGTAGTTGCATCAATAATTTGCAAGACATAGTATGTTACTCCTGCAGTGATACCACCTATTACCGGATTAGTAAAGACTAGTGGCTCATCTACTGTTAAGACTGATGTGTCAGCACATGTTAAAGTGTCCAATAACTCATCGTATGTAACGATAGTAGGTGCGTCTTGGTCATACGTCTCTACACTTGGAGTATCTTCATCGAAAGTACCTTCTAAGTGAGTAGTAGCAGTAACTGTAATTGTAACAGACGAACTACCTGTAATTCCTGCAATACCATATTGTGTTGTTAAGTATTGTCTTCCAGTATCATTGTAGGTTAGTACTGAAATCTTAGCTCCGTTCGCTGGTGGAGGGGTAAACAGAATAGTGTCGCTACTTGAATCGATTGTATATTGTGATATATTTTGTCTTAGTCCATTGATTTCGACAATAGCATTTTGTGGATTAGTTCCACCTACAAAGTTATCTAATGCATACGATGCACTTGAACCATTACCTACAAACTCTTGTACTTCTGGAACACTATATCCGTATTGAGTGTCTCCGTTTGATTCTCCAAACAATGAGTATACTATATAATCAGTGCTGTTTACATACGAATTAGGAGGACCGAATACAAGTTTTGCTTGGAGACCGTTTGGTTGCGGTGCAATTGCATAATCGTTTGATACATATGATGATTGACCAGATGCATCTGCGAGTGTTAGTATTGTGCCACCTAGAGTTTCAGAAATCGTAAATTCATTTCCGTCTACAATTGTTTTAATAAAGTATTCTGAATTAGGTGTAATGTCAGTTCCAAACATATCTGCCGCAAAGTAAATTCTACTGTTTGCAATTAAGCCTACAGTTGAACCAGTTGTAATCGCATTGTTTGATGATCGTGTTCTACTGACTGTATTGTTTTTACCTAAGACAAGTTTAGAACCGTTGTGATAAACGATAGGATCAGTCCAAACAGTACCTGTACCAGTTTGTATGTTAACAATCATTGATCCAGTTGCGTCAGTTAGACTCAACACTGGTCCAGCCAAGCCTGTTGTAGGATTGTATGTCGCTGAAATTGTTATTGAATTTGTCGCTGTAGAAATAGACTTCACATAGTAAGCAGTTTCTTCTGTGATGCCACCAAAGACCACTCCTTGGAATGAGATTGGATCGTTAGCAACAAAGTCTACAACACTTGCACATGTAATTCTGTCTGATGATGCTTCTGTTGCTGTTGCTTCAACTTCGATTGCATTTGAACCTGTTCTGATTAAGCCAGAGCCTTCGAAATATGTAGCACTGTAGTTACAGTTCAAGTAAATGTCATCAAAGCCTGTTGATTCTATTTCTCTAATTGGATCAGTATCTGTATTTGCTTTTACTAATTGATTACCGTTACCAACTTCGTAAACATCTATACGTAATTCTTCTTTTGGTGCAAACTGTAGTGCTGTATTAAGTGTGATAACTTTTGTAGGCCAATCGATAGTGTACTCACTTGTAGCAAGTCCCGTACCCAAGCCTGTTGCTGGGTCAATGATTTGTATGTTAAGATCAATTGGATATTGTACGAATAAATCGAAACTATAATCAACTTGGAATTCTGAAGTAGGTGCAAGTGTGCGAGATACTACATTGAATCCTGTGTGTGAATACTCTGTGGGATCCCATAATGTACCTGGACGTGTGACTACTGTCATTGCAAAGTTATCTTTTATGTAACCTGGTACTAATTCTTCTGGTCCGTAACCAAATGCAAAGTTTGCGCCTTTAACATCGTAGATAGGTTCTGCTGTAGTGAAAGCATTTGATAATGCCCATGTTACACCAGAGTCAGTTGATTGTAAAATTACGTTATCATCACCGACTGTGATCCAAATGTCATCATCTGAATTATAGTTAACACTATGTAAGTTAGTAGTTATACCAGATGTTTGTGTTGTCCAAGACAAACCATCAGTTGATGTTTGAATTCTACCGCTGTCACCAACAGTCATCCAAATGCTGTTGTAATAAACAATGTCGTTTAGTGTTTGTTCAGTTGAATCGTAAATAAACAATCTACATTGTAATGGAACAACTGCGTCTACTAATGCTACTTGCGATGTAAGGCCTGAGTCTGTAAATATTTCTACTTTCGAAGCGGAGATAACACTAACATAGTATGTGACTCCTGCTGTTAGTCCAGCAAACGAATTACTAATTCTTATTGGGTCAGCATTTGTGAGTCCTGCTGTGCTAGTAACGTTAAGTTGATCATTACCATCATCAACAGAGATAACACCAAGTTCATTGATACCTGTCCAATCACCACCGTTAGTAGTTTGATAGATAACATTGTTTTCACCAACTGCTATAGCAATTGTTCCATTACTTGCAACTGCGTTGAAGCCATATGGAGTAACAGATGGGCCATTAGACCATGATTCTCCATTTACCTGAGAACTATATGCAATGATGTTTGTGTCTATAAGTTCAGTAACACCAGTTGAGTAATCGTATTTCTTGCCTTTACCAACTGCAATAAATCCTGCAAAGTCTGATGCATCAATAGAAGTAACTCCATTCAATGTTACAGCAAATGCTGTGTCATATGTTTTACGTGATGTCCATATAAAACTATCATCACTCTGTACGATCTCGTCTCCGACTGAGACATAGTAGCCATTTCTGTATGCTACACTTTGTAACTGTACAGCAGGGATAGTTAATGATTCTGAATTAGTTGTCCACACAATGCCATCTGTACTTCTAAATATAGGCGTTGCTGTGTTAGTAGAAGACATGACATAAATGCCATTGCCTAATATAATGTCTGTTAAGTCGAGTACTGACGTTGCAAGTTGTTTAATTGCCCATGTCGCACCTGTCAATGACGTTAGTACGCCTGAATATGTTCCTAAATTTGCAGACGCAATGTAGTTAGTACCGTTCCAAAGTACTCCAGTACCTGAAATTCCTTGTGGATAGAAAGGCTCATCTTGTAATTGTGTGTCAACAGCAAACTGATCTTCAGGAGCAAATGCATTACCTAAGTAAACTGCATTTGGATAAGATACACCTTCAAATAATTGTGTGAGGTCAAGACCAGGCATGTTGACAGTAGGTTGATAGTAACCCTCAACTCTATCAAGTGCATTTAATATTCTATTGTCTGATCTTAACTCTTCCCATTTACCAATAATGAATTCATCATCGTTATTAGAAATAACGCAACGATAAACTCTATCTAAGTATTTGATAATAGACTGATTGAAGTAGAATGGTTCTGGTAAGAACGCAAAACTACCTGCTTTAGACAATGTAAGTCCTGTGAGTGCTACTGTAGTAACTACATTGACAACACTACCACCTGGGCTTGTTGAAATTGTAATTTCGTTTGTGCCTGTATTAATAGTTTTAATGTAATAAGATGTTGAAGTAATTGCATCAATTGTGTTTGTTGGTATTGTTCCTTCAAAAATAACTTCATCGTTTAATTCAAAACCTGTTACACTTGTTAGTGTAATTGAATCTGTACCTGATGTGCAATTTGTGACAGCAGTTGTAGTAAATCCATCAAATGCAAAACCTGTGCCTGAGACGGGAACAGTCATCAATGCGTCTGAATAAACTTCTACTTGTGTAGGCGATTTAATTTTTAAATAATAATAAGACAGTATGTCTGCAGGATCACCTGATATAATTAAACTTGTAATTGCACCATCTGCATCAATTGAATTGACTTCTAAAGTGACATCGTTTGCAGGTGATGTTCCTGCAACTTCTGCTCCTGATACTGTGATGATATTAGTAACTGCGTAGCCAGTACCTGCTGTACTGATGATTGCTCTATAGCCACCTAGTTTGTAACCTATATCAAATTCAGCAATGCTTTGTGGCGTTTGTGTAAATCCGAATTCTGCTAGTGATGCTGATAAAGTAACATTGCTTCCGCCTGAGGTCGCTGATACTGTAATATATTGACTGCCTGTACCTGTCATTGATCCATTGTCAGTTAATAGATCAAACTCTGAACCACTAATTGTTTCAGATAATGTAAATGATGTTGCATCTAAAATATCTTTAACATAATACTCTGTACCGATAACAATGTTACCTAGGCCTGTGCCAGTGAATATGATTGGCATGTTGTCATACATTGATTCTGTAGTAACACATGTGACAGAGTTATCAACTGTTAATGTTCCTGTACAGAATACTGTGATCGCTGTAGTGGTTGCGGTACCTGTTCCAGTACCAGCACCTGTTGCAACAAATACCTCACCAATGTTATTAGATGTTGCACCGATATCAGTAAAGACTGTTGTGCCTACTGTAGTAATTGTGTATGTTGTTCCAGTAATAAATGTTCCAGCAGTTCTAAGAAGATTACTAAAATCTGTAACAAAGTACGGAGTTCCAGTTGTTACACCACCTTGAGTAGCATCAAACACAATCGGCATGTTTACATAAAAGTTACTTGTACCTGCATCAGTTCTTCTCATTGCTACTCTATCAACAGTTGCAATAGTAGCATCAACAGTTCTAGCAATTTGAGCAGTTAATGTACCTGAAGCAATGTCAGTGTAATATGGAGATGTATTGTAAAGTGTAAACTTCTGTCCGTTAATTTGTCCTGGAGACACCGGCAACGATACATTCATTGTCATTGAGCCAGTTGCAGTTGCTAATTGTAACACATCTTTTTGATTTGTCAATAGTGCAGAACCAGTAGACACACTTGTTAATGCTAATGGGTTATTGTTAACCTGTGTTGCAATTTTAATTGATGTTCCAGAAACAATTTCATTGACATAGTAAACAGTTCCTGATATAATATTACCATAGTCTGTGATTACATTGTCTGACCCATCTAACATAGTGTTAAAGATGATAGGATCGTTAACTGTAAACTTGCTTGAGTCTGCTACTGTAACTTCATTTGTTCCTGTAGTCGTTGCAGAGACTGTTGTAGTGATCGGAGTTGCTGTTGTACCGATTGTAATAGTTTCATCGTCTACTACTGTTGTTACATAGTACACATCGTTTTCAATAACGTCTCCGAAAACATTTTCTGTAAAGAATAATGGGATACCAATATAGAATCCGTCTGTTCCACCTGTGCCTATAGCACTTTGTGGAATTGTAATTTTATTTGTTATTGCTGTTGTTGCTGTTACTGTCAATATACCAGGATAGTTTAATGTCAACACTGCTGTATCTGTAACTTTACCTGCATATGCAATCATTGGTATACTTGCTGTTTGTGTAGACACATTAAACGTAGTACCAGCATTTGTTTCACTAATAGTAAAATCTGTTGTGTTGATTATGGACTTGACATAGTAAACTTGGTCTGCTACAATACCACCAATTACTTCACCGGTAAATTTAATTGGCATGCCTATAGTGAAACCGATTGTAGAACCAGATGCGTTTAACTCACCAGATGCATCGTCATATGGATTTAATCTAATTTTGTTTCCAGTTGCAACCGTGTTTGTTACTCTACGTGCAAATGTAGAATATGTAACTGACTGATCATTTGTTACTGTTTCTATTTCAAAAACTGCACCTTGCGCCGAAGACGCAATTGAATCGATTGGCGGCTGAGTTGATTGTAATTTAATTGCAGATGATGCAACATCTTCACTATTAAAGTAACTACCTGCAAAGAATGAACCATAGAAAACACCTGTTTCCCAATCTGTTATTTGACTTGTGTAAGTAGTTCTATCATATCTTAATGTAGAGATATTTTCTCTGACAGGAGATGACTGTGAAATTGCTGATGCTCTTGCACCGATATTTAATGCAAAACTTCCGTCTGTTGTTGCATCTGTAAATTTAATTCTTTTTGTTTCATTAACAGCATCACCAAAACTAGGATACAATGCAATAAGAGCAGTTGGATTTGTCTCTAGCACATTAACATAATACCATTGATCATTTTGTAGTAATGTTACACTTGCACCATCTTCAGAATCTTTGTATTGTATTAAATCTCCTGTTGACAAGCTAGGAGCAAACAATGAGATTGTGTGTAATGTAGAGTTAATATCTGCGTTTGTAAAAAATAACTGTACAGCAGGATCAATTCTAATTTCTGGTAAAACAGCATACCCTTCTCCGGGATTTATAACTTTCACACTGTTAACAGAATCTAACGACATAACCACTTCAAATTCTGCTTCGACTCTTGGCTCTGGGTAGATTGTTGTATCAATGTATGCTGTAACACGTGGTGGTTCCACGTAATTTTTACCACCGTTTAGTAATAATACTGCTGGCAGATTAATAATAACTTTAGCGCCAGGAAGATGTGATGTTGCACTAGTATTATTAATACCTCGCTGTAGTCCTCCTAAGACATTTAAAGCACGATCAACATATGAGTAAGCAATTTCTTCTTTGTCAATTAATATACTACCATTGATTGGGAAGCCTTGTGCATTGTCAACAATCAAAGTAGTTGTGCCTATCTCAATGTAATTGCCTAAAATAGTTATCTCGTAATCAGCTTGTCCTGTAATTGACACACCGTAATTGTTAAACCAATCTTTGTATTGTGGTGTTTGCCAAATTGCATTAGTTGGTAGATACTGATTAGCATTGTTTACATTATTGTAAACTAATTGTGGACTAATATATCTATCAACGTTTGAGTTGTATTCCGCAGGCAAATCAAAGTCACTGATTGTGCCTCTGTAATCTTCTTGTCCAGTATAATTAAACAAGAAGTCTTTAATTACAACATGATAAGGTTTGACTTCATTTAAGTATCCAGATAAGAAGTTTTGATTGTCAGTTTGGAAATTCTCTATAGGCTTTAATTCTCTAATAGTATGACTTACGTCAACAAGAGAAGTCTTGTTCAACCATGGTAAGAAGTTTTGTGATTCATCTGTTTCACTTTGAATGTATTCAAATAAAAGAATCAATGATGTGTTTCTGAATTTTATTAATTCATCAATATAAATCTGCTCGTTCAATGCACGAATAATCCATCGTGTTTCTTCACTTGGATATTCATCAAATGAGTCAGTGTCAAAGAAGTTATCTCCGAAGCCAGTTTTGCCTGCGGCATAATCCCAAAGATATGTTTTAAATTGTATTGTACCGTTTTCTAAACCGATACGTGTCCAGACTCCATTGCCATCAAAGCGATAAAGTTCCCACTTACCGTCACCGTTAGTTTCAACAGTTGCTATCGTTGTTATATCGACTGTTAATGCGGCCAAGTCTGCAAATTGACTTACTGAAATAGTTGACTTGGTGTTGTTATTGTATTGAC
>Ga0209502_10003915_pt1 | contig 11437 bp, 8 predicted proteins | sample ArcticOcean_MG_C_10_FD_187442 | JGI IMG/M metagenome (GOLD analysis project Ga0209502, IMG submission 187442) | Marine microbial communities from western Arctic Ocean - ArcticOcean_MG_CB11_90 (SPAdes) (version 2) | ecosystem: Environmental > Aquatic > Marine > Oceanic | place: Arctic Ocean...
CCTCTTATATTAGCGATGATATGCAGCAACTAGATCAGGTGGCTAAAGAAAAAGGACTTGTGTTTATGAACGAGATTGGGCTTGACCCTGGCATTGATCACATGAGCGCCATGCAAGTTATAGACAGCATAAAAGATAAAGGAGGCAAGATGCTTTTGTTTGAGAGTTTTACAGGAGGCCTCGTTGCTCCCCAGAGTGACAACAACCTTTGGAATTATAAATTTACCTGGAATCCTCGCAATGTGGTTTTGGCAGGTCAAGGAGGTGCTGCAGAGTTTATACAAGAAGGAAAGTTTAAATACATACCATACAATAGGCTTTTTAGAAGAACAGAATTTATTGAAGTTGAGGGTTATGGAAAATTTGAGGTATATGCAAATAGAAATAGCCTAAAGTATCAAAGTGTATATGGTCTTGAGGATATCCTTACCCTCTACAGAGGAACTATTCGTAGGGTTGGATTTAGTAAGGCCTGGAATATGTTTGTACATCTTGGAATGACGGATGACACCTACAGCATTCCAAACTCAGAAAACTTAAGCTATCGTGAATTTGTAAACAGCTTTTTACCTTATTCACCTACAGACAGTGTAGCGTTAAAACTAAGACACAGCCTTAAAATTGATCAAGATGATTTAATGTGGAATAAAATTGAAGATCTTGACATCTTAAACCCAACCAAGACCCTTGGCATTAAAGATGCAACACCAGCACAAGGACTACAAAAAATACTTATGGATAGCTGGAGTTTGGCTCCAGATGATAAAGACATGATTGTAATGTACCATAAGTTTGGCTATGAACTAGAGGGTAAAAAATACCAAATAGATAGTAAGATGGTTGCCATTGGCGATGATCAAGACTACACTGCAATGGCAAAAACTGTTGGCTTGCCCGTTGCTATTGCAGCCCTTAGAATATTAAATAAAGAAATTACAACCCCTGGTGTACAATTACCCCTAAACAAAGAGGTGTATGAGCCAATTCTAAAAGAGTTGCAAGAATTTGGCATTCACTTTACAGAAACCAAAGTCCCGTATTTGGGCTACAACCCAATGAATGTGGTTGGATAAGGTTTTTTAAAACATTAAAAAAGGTTGTTTAAAATTAATTTTAAACAACCTTTTTTTTGACAATGTGATAATCTGCTTTGCTTGATTACCTTCTATTGAGAAACATCATTATAAAATATAGTAAGGTTGCCAAAGACCCTAAAGCGGCTACCAGATAGGTTCTAGCTGCCCATTTTAAAGCGTCTTTTGAGCCGGCTAATTCTTCTTTTGTGACAATGCGCTCTTTTTCAAGCCATGCCAATGCGCGATTACTAGCATCATACTCAACGGGTAGGGTAATGATAGAAAAAGCTGTGGTTATTGCAAATAAAACAATCCCTAGTAAAAATATATTAGTGCCAAAAATAGACCCTGTACCAGAGAGTACCAGACCAATCATTATAACAATGTTTGACAACTTACTGGCAATGCCAACGGCAGGTACAATTTTACTTCTTAGGGTAAGCCAGCTATAGGCTGTGGCATGCTGCACAGCATGACCAACTTCATGGGCTGCAACAGCTGCAGCTGCTGCATTTCGCTGGTTGTATACAGATTGACTTAAATTTACAGTTTTGTTTTGGGGGTTGTAATGATCTGTTAGTTGACCACTAACACTAATTACATCTACGTCTGTAATTGAGTTGTCGGCAAGCATTTTTTCGGCAATTTCTCTGCCACTCATGCCATTTTTTAACTGTATTTCAGAATAGTGTTTAAACTTGCTTTTTAATTTCTTGCTAATATAAGAACTCGCCAAAAAGATAAGTCCCGCAACGATATAATATCCCATCATACTAATTTGTAATTTTAATTATAAACTATCCCGCAAAAAGCGTGCTATTTTTTTATCCTACAATATTAATAATCTTTCCAGGAACTACAATTACTTTTTTAGGTACACGCCCATCTAGTTGTTGTGTGGTTTTTGGATTTGCCATTACAGCAGCTTCTATATCCTCTTTAGACATATCTAGTGGCAGTTCCATTTTAAAACGCATTTTACCGTTAAAAGAAATTGGGTATTCTTTACTGCTTTCTACCAAATGGCTTGGGTCAAAAACTGGAAACTCGGCCCCAGAAATACTATCCTGGTGTCCTAATTTACTCCACAACTCCTCTGCAATGTGAGGTGCATATGGTGAAATTAAAACCGTTAAAGGTTCTAGAATTTCTTTACTGTTGCACTTTTGAGCTGTAAGCTCATTTACGGCAATCATAAAAGTAGAAACCGAGGTATTAAAACTGAAATTTTCAATATCATCTTCTACCTTTTTTATGGTTTTGTGTAGCACCTTTAAAGCATCCTTACTTGCTGGGGTCTGAGAAACATTAAAAACCTCATCTGTGCCTAAATGAAACAAGCGCCATAGTTTTTTCAAGAAACTATGCACCCCAGAAATTCCTGCAGTACTCCAAGGTTTTGCTTGTTCTAGTGGTCCCAAAAACATCTCATACATACGTAGGGTGTCTGCGCCATATTGGCTGCAAATATCATCTGGATTTACCACATTATATTTTGACTTAGACATTTTTTCAATCTCACGTCCCACTTTAAAACTGCCGTCATCTTCTAATTCAAACTCAGCATTTTTAAACTCAACGCGCCAGTTTTTAAAGGCCTGAATATCAAGCTCATTGGATGTGTTTACAAAAGAAACATCTGTGTGTATGGGCTGTGTGGTATAGCCTTTGGTTTTACCTTTAGAAACAAATTTATTTTCTCCAGCAACTCTATATGCAAATGCACTCTCTCCCAAAATCATCCCTTGGTTGATCATTTTTTTGAAAGGTTCTTTAACTGGTACGTGCTGCAAATCATACAAAAACTTTACCCAAAATCGGCTATACAATAAATGGCCCGTACCGTGTTCACTACCTCCAATATACAGGTCAACATTTTGCCAATAATCTAGGGCCTTTTGGCTTGCAAATACCGTATCTCTGTCTGCCTTTTCCATGTATCTAAAGAAATACCAGCTACTACCAGCCCATCCTGGCATGGTGTTTAGCTCCAACGGAAATACATTTTGATTATCTATGAGGTTGTTACTTACCACGGCACATTTTTGAGCATCCCAGGCCCAAATATCTGCGCGCCCAAGTGGCGGCTCTCCCGTTTCTGTGGGAAGGTATTTTTCAATCTTTGGAAGTTGTATAGGTAAGTGCTCCACAGCTATGGTATGAGGTAAGCCGTTTTTATAATACACCGGGAAGGGTTCTCCCCAATAACGCTGTCTAGAAAACACCGCATCACGAAGCCTATAATTTGTCTTGCCGGCACCAGCGCCTATTTTTTCTAACTCATAAATAGCAAGCTTTACCGCTTTTTTATAAGATAAGCCATCTAAAAAATCACTGTTAGTAATTACGGCTGTGTCTTTATCAATAAAGGCAAGCTCGCTGATATCTGCATTTTGAAAAACATTAGGGATTGGCAAATCAAAATGTTTGGCAAAATCATAATCTCTTTGATCTCCGCAGGGTACTGCCATGACAGCTCCGGTTCCGTAGCCTGCCAAAACATAGTCTCCAATCCAAATTTGGATAGGTTGTTTAGAAAATGGGTGCTGGGCATATGCTCCTGTAAACACACCACTTATGGTTTTTACATCTGCCATACGCTCACGCTCACTTCTTTTTGCAGTAGCCTTTACATAAGCATCAACGGCTTGTTTTTGATCTGGCGTGGTAAGTGTAGCCACCAACTCATGCTCTGGGGCCAAAGTCATAAAGCTTACACCAAATATGGTGTCTGGACGTGTGGTAAATACCGGTATTTTTGCGTCGTGCTCTTTTACATTAAAAACAACTGTAGCCCCTACAGATTTTCCAATCCAATTGCGCTGTGTTTCTTTAATAGATTCACTCCATTGCAAAGTGTCTAGATCTTGCAGTAAGCGTTCTGCGTATGCAGAAATACGCATGCTCCATTGCTTCATTTTTTTGCGTACCACAGCATAACCTCCTCTTTCACTTACACCATTTACTATTTCATCATTGGCCAACACGGTTCCCAGCTCTGCACACCAATTTACTTCGGTTTCTGCCAAGTAGGTTAATCGGTACCCTAAAAGTATTTGCTGTTGTGTTTCATTAGAAAATACAGCCCATTGGTTTGCTGTAAATAGTGCAATCTCATCATCGCATACGGCTGCTATATTTGCGTTTCCATCTTGTTTAAAAATAGCAACTAAGGAAGAAATACTGCGCGCTTTGTCACTGGTTTTACAATACCAACTATCAAAGAGTTTGGTGAAAATCCATTGTGTCCATTTGTAGTATGCAGGATTTGAGGTACGAACCTCTCTACTCCAATCATAAGAAAAACCTATATTGTCTAACTGTTTTCTGTATCCTGTAATGGTATTTGATTGATTATCTACCCCGCCCTCTATATTTACTTGTGTGGTCTGCGCTGGATGCTGTCCTGTTTGAATAGCATACTGCTCTGCGGGCAACCCAAAAGAATCATAGCCCTGGGGGTGTAGTACATTAAACCCTTTATGCCGTTTGTATCTCGCATATACATCACTGGCTATATACCCTAGAGGGTGGCCAACATGTAAGCCAGCGCCAGAGGGGTAAGGGAACATATCTAGCACATAGTACTTTGGTTTTTGACTTTCATTAGATGCGTGAAAGGTTCCGTTATCTGCCCAATGCTTTTGCCATTTTGCTTCAATTTCATTAAAATGATACGTGCTCATTGATCCTGGGTTTATGATTAACAAATTTACATCTATTGTCCGAATTGCTCAAGATACCAAGGCCAAAACTTGAAATTCAAATTAAAGCCAAGCAATGCTTAAAAACAGTAAAGTCATACCCTGTGTTTCAATGAATTTCGTATTTTTACTGCACAACAAATACGTTCAATTCTAGTTATACCTCTATGGCATCCTCTTTTGAAACATTTCAGAAACGCAGATTAATTTCATCCTATTTTTCGGTAGTTCTGAGCATCTCTTTGGTATTGTTTTTACTAGGAATTATTGGGCTATTGGCATTAAACAGCCAAAAGGTTGGTGACTATTTCAAGGAACAAATTCCTCTTGTGGTGTTTTTAAAAGACAGTGCCAAGGAAGCAGAAATAACACAACTAAAACAAAGTCTAGCCCTAGCAGATTTCACAAAAGAAGCAATCTACGTTACAAAACAGCAGGCCGCACAGCAGCACAGTGCAACCATTGGTGAGGATTTTATGGAGTACCTTGGTGATAATCCATTACAAAATAGTATTGATGTGCGTTTACTGGCAAAATTTGTTACGCCACAAAAAATTGAAGACATTGTAACACAACTTAAAAACAAAGATTTTGTAGATGATGTTATCTACGACAAACCCCTAATAGAAAAACTCACAGATAATATTACCAAAATTAGCTTCTGGGTTATGGTTACTGCAGGGGTATTTTTATTAATTGCCATACTTTTAATTAACAGCTCCATAAGGTTGTCTGTCTATTCAAAGCGATTTACCATAAAAACCATGCAAATGGTAGGAGCTACAAAACGCTTTATTAGACTGCCTTTTATCTTAAGGAGTTTACGCCTTGGTGCTATTGGGGCCTTTTTGGCTATCTGGGGCATGGCAGGTGTGATGTACTACAGTGACAAAAGCTTTCCAGATCTTGAACTATTGAGTGACAAAATAATGCTAGGGAGCTTGTTTGGGTTTGTGTTTTTGATGGGTTTATTCATTTCATGGATAAGCACCTATTTTGCTACACAGCGCTTTTTAAATTTAAAAACCGATGAGCTATATTACTAAAGCTATTGGAGTTATTTAATATTTGTAGGACTCGCTTTAAAAGCAACCAAGTTTCACAATTAGGTTTGGGAGAGGAAATACTTTTCACAGAATTTTAATTCCCTACCTTTGTTACCAATTTAGATAACCTTTAAATATTACCCTACTCTTTAGACACTATTATGGGAGAAAAAAAACGAAAACAAATCGCCAAAGCGCATTTTATTTTTGAACGTAAAAATTATATTTTTATGGCAATAGGAGCTGGGCTAATTGCTTTAGGCTTTATATTAATGTCTGGAGGAGGAAGTAATGACCCTGCAGTATTTAATCCTGAAATTTACAATTGGAGACGCATCCGTCTTGCACCTGCACTTATTTTGATTGGCTTTGGAGTTGAGGTGTATGCCATTTTATTAGATACTAGAAAAAAGAAATAAATGGACGTATTGGACGCTATTATTCTTGGAATAATCCAAGGTTTTACAGAATTTTTACCTGTTTCTTCAAGTGGTCACCTAGAACTAGGGAAAGCTATTTTAGGAGACAACTCTATCCCTGAAGAAAGTCTTCTTTTTACAGTAATACTTCACTTTGCAACAGCATTAAGCACCATAGTGGTTTTTAGAAAAGACATTGTTGAAATTTGTACTTCGCTGTTACAATTTTCTTGGAACGAAGAGACACAATTTGTGTCAAAAATTGTAATCTCTATGCTTCCTGCCGTTGTGGTAGGATTGCTTTTTGAAGAAGAACTAGAATCCTTTTTTGGAGGAAACATTGCCTTTGTAGGATTTATGCTACTGGTTACTGCGCTACTTTTGTGGCTGGCAGATAGATCTAAAAACACCGGCAAACCAGTTACCTTTAAAAATGCCCTTATTATTGGACTATCTCAGGCGGTAGCTATGTTACCTGGCATCTCTAGAAGTGGAGCTACCATCTCTACCTCTGTACTTCTGGGTAATGATAAAAGTAAAGCGGCGCGATTCTCTTTTTTAATGGTAATTCCGTTAATCTTTGGAAAAATTGCCAAAGATTTACTGGGCGGAGAACTAACCACAGAGGCTACCAATTTTACCACACTAGGTGTTGGTTTTATAGCGGCCTTTATAAGCGGTCTGATTGCTTGTACATGGATGATTAAACTAGTGAAAAAAAGTAAACTGTCTTACTTTTCTATCTATTGTGCAGTGGTAGGATTACTTGCCATTGGTTTTGGTTTATACAGTTAAATAGTAAATATGGATCTGGGCAAACTACAAAAACAAGATTACCAAACAGGACAAGTACTTCTTATAGACAAACCCCTGGGCTGGAGTTCTTTTCAAGTGGTAAACAAAGTAAGATGGCTAATACGTCAAGGCTTTGATATCAAAAAAATAAAAGTAGGCCATGCCGGGACACTAGACCCCTTGGCTAGTGGACTACTAATTTTGTGCACCGGTAAATTCACCAAACAAATAGAAACATACCAAGCCCAGCAAAAAGAATATACAGGCACTATCACTCTTGGAGGTACCACACCTAGTTATGATTTGGAAACACAGATAGACCAAAAGTTTGCTATTGCTAGTATTACACAAGAAGCTATTAATAAGGCTCGTGAGCAATTTGTGGGTGATATAATGCAACAACCTCCTATTTTTTCTGCCTTAAAAAAAGATGGAAAACGCTTATATGAATATGCCCGGGCTGGAGAAACAGTAGACATACCAAAGCGTGGGGTACATATCTCTGCTTTTGAAATTACTGGTATTGATCTGCCTGATGTGCACTTTAGAGTAGCCTGTAGCAAAGGAACGTATATAAGGTCTTTGGCGCATGATTTTGGAAAAGCACTAAACAATGGCGGGCATCTATCTGCATTACGCCGCACAAAAATTGGCGAATTTGATGTTAAAAACGCACATACCATTGAAGCTGTAATTGCACACTTTGATGGTTCTGTAGATTCTTAAAATTTATTTTAATACTTCTGTAATATCATCGATAATACTTTGGCCTTTATCTTTGGTATACCAAATTTGCAAGTCTTTTTTAAACTCTGGGCTAAGGCTACCATTTGCAGCTTTGTAATGGGCTGCCATTTTTGTAGCCTCGCTAGGTCTTGGTCCCCATGTTCCAATAATATCTCCAGAGACCTCATCTACAGCAATTAACTTTGGGATAGCCATGGCTCCATTGGTTAAGAAGTGTTGTATTAAATCTATATGCTCATCACGCAAGACTACTTTTAGATTAAGATGTGGTGTTATGGCGGCAATTTTATTGAGCACTGGCAAAGATTGTGCAGCGTCACCACACCAACTCTCTGTGAGAACTAGCCAAGTTACCTTCTTTTGATAATTAGAAAAAAGAGTTTGATGAGTTTCTGAAATCTTTGTGGTTTTATCCAAGCGCCTCATTCTTGCATCATTAAGCTTGGTGTAATTAATCAGGGCATCTGTTTGATTTGGCCCAGTGGTGGTTTTTAATTTAGCATGGTTAGATACTACTTCTCTAAACTCTTTATAGCTAGTACCTGCTGCTAAGGCATTGCTTACTAATGCTTGTTTTGTGTTCATCTAATTTTAATATGTTTATAAGTAAACTATAGATGTAAACTTACTATCATTAATAATTCAAAAAAAATAATCAATACATTTTAACTAAAGTCTTCAAAAAAGATTTCAGTTTTACCAAAAATGTGTAATTTTAGTTATTGAAATATAAATGTAACTATCTATTAACTAAAACTTTAAAATCATGAAAAAAAATTATTTCACAATCGCATTAGTTTTCTGCTTTGCTTTTATGGGTATCGCACAAAACACAGTAACAGTAGATGCAAGTGCAGAGCAACTTGGCTATGCAACAGTATTAAACCTTGATGGTAGTTTTGCATTTGGACAACCTTGGGGAGTGCCAGAATTACAAACCATAGTAGATCCTGCAAATAATACTATGAGTTTGCATCCTAATTTCAACACCTACGGTGATAATCCAGCTGATCCATTTTGGGTTGATCAAACATCGTTGCTTGGCGCTAAATTCATGCTCATGGAAACCTATGTTCAGAGCACCGAGTTAGTGGGTAGTCCACTTACTTTTGAAGGTATTGTCCAGGAAAATACACTTCTAGGTAGTGGATATGTTGTCTTTAATGTAAATAATGGGCCGCTACTAGGGCAACACCAATCAGTTCCTGCAGATTTTGGAGGAGCATTTACAACTGATGGAGTAACTGAAGATTTAGTGCTTTTACTTGATGAGGGAAGTGATCCAGATCCCAACGATGGCTGTGAACCAGTTACTAATTCTGGTGATTTAGCAGGAAAAATTGCAGTGATTAGAAGAGGAATATGTGAATTTGGCTTTAAAGCATTGGTAGCACAAAATGCAGGTGCTATTGCTGTTGTTGTGATTAATAATGTTGAAGGTGCTCCTATTGTAATGGCGGGTGGTGATTTTGGAGATCAAGTGACTATTCCTGTATTAATGGTTTCTGATGTAACTGGTGCAGCGATTGTTGCAGAATTAGCCGCTGGCAATACAGTAAATTCAACAATGTTTTTAACAGATTATAATATGTATGCATTTATCAAAGTTTTTAATAGTGACTTTTCTGTTCTCAAAGATGTGTACGCATCTATAGAAGAAGCTGGAACTGAATTCTCTTTTACCTTTGACGATATTGGGGCTGAAGATGCTTTTGTACAATATGGTTTTGGAGTAGCAGGAATAAATGCAAACCCTGCAGATGAGGCATCTTTGGGAAGCGTTGTTGTAACAAGCAATACATTATCGGTTAGCGACTTTACTACTATTAATGTTTCGCTTTTCCCAAACCCAACAACTCAAAATATAAATATCCAGTCAGATAAGCAAATTACAGATGTTGCAATTTACAATACACTTGGACAAATTGTAAAGAATGCCTCTCCACAGGCAACTAACTTCTCTGTAGAAACATCTAATTTAAATACGGGTGTTTATTTTGTAAGCTTAAAAACAGATATAGCTAGCAAAACAATAAAGTTTATCAAACAATAAAATAATTTTATACTTTTTAAAAAAGGTAATTGCGCTGATGCATTAGAGCAATTACCTTTTTTTATACACCACTTTGATGTTTTTAAAATTACCTGTTTTCTAGGGTAAGGTTTTTGTTGGCATTTGTCTTTTCAACTTCAGTAGTTTGAGATATTACAGTGGTACTTAAAGAAAATAAAAACAGTTAGGTTGCTAATGTAAATGAAACGAAATTAATAAATTTTCTAGTAATTTATATTTTCATTAAAGGAGTTTTACAGCTTTATAATTTTCTTGGTAGTGCTTCCAAAGGAGCCTGTAAAGGTTGCAAACAATAAGCCCCTCCAACTATCTTTTAGCTTAAGTGTTAGAGTCCCGTTTGCTTGGTTTACTTGCTTATTGTAAAGCTCTTGGCCAAGAACATTAGTAATTGTTACTCTAAGGGGTCTTGCTACATCTTTAAATTTAAAACTAACATTATCCCTAGCCGGGTTTGGAAAAGGCCCAGTAATGGTTTGTAATTTAAAATCTGCGGACCCTAATTCACCCACTTGTATGGTCCAATACCCTTGTGGGGCAACAATAGGTCTAGTTAGAGATTTCCCGGAAGTTGCCTGGGCCCATATATAATACTCAACATTTGTTGTTTGCACCGTAATATCTGAGCTCCAGATATCGTTACTGGTTAAACTCATAGCTACTTGTTGGTAGGTAGTAGTGCCCACTTCTCTGTAAAAAACAGAAGCATTTGTTATACCGCTATTGTGTTTTATACTTGCCTCTATGGTAATGCTCGTGTTTTCTAGGGCAGTTGGTATGGCTTGATGTACAATCCAAAGAGGGTCTTCAACACCAATAGAATGGGTGATGCAATGAATAGCACCCAAAGAAGAAATTAAATTCTCCCCTTGATTATCTACATCTATCCCAACAACATTGTATCCTGGCATTAAATCACGCCACTGAGCTAGTGCGGGGTTGTCTACACTTGGCCGGTAGGTTGGTACTAGTATTGTTTTATTAACAAACACTGCATTGGTGTACGTTCTATAATATCCTCCATTGTCTGGATAATTGCCACTGGTGCTTGGCGGCGCATCAATCCAGTTTACTTTGTAAGGAGTCCCAAAGGCAGAAACCTCATTGTCCAGAACCTCTTGAATATTTGCTTCTATCTGGGGGCCGTCTGCAACCCCTTGAGGATATCTGCTCACCACAAGGGTTTGCTCATCGATAAGTTTCATGTGCATATCGATGTGGTTGATTACATCATAGGGAAGGGCCTGCATTTTTATATAATTCTGGATGCCCATATAATCTTCCATGATTTGATCTATTTGGGCTTCTGTTTTGGCAGAGACATTATAAGGGTTTCCCGGCTCGTTTTCTTCTAGTATTAGCTCAGAGGCAAAGGCGTTTCCCAGTCCATCGCTCATATAATTTCCACCTGTATTTACTAAATCATTAGGAGCCGTGTCTGTCACATACAACGGGATATCAAAAAGCATAGCATGGCCAAAGGGCACAGTATCATCATTGGGTCTAGGTCTATTGTATATCCAATCTGTAAGTGCTCTGTCTCCAACTTCATTTTCATAAATTGTATTTCCGGCATAAT
>Ga0209502_10003916_pt1 | contig 11436 bp, 10 predicted proteins | sample ArcticOcean_MG_C_10_FD_187442 | JGI IMG/M metagenome (GOLD analysis project Ga0209502, IMG submission 187442) | Marine microbial communities from western Arctic Ocean - ArcticOcean_MG_CB11_90 (SPAdes) (version 2) | ecosystem: Environmental > Aquatic > Marine > Oceanic | place: Arctic Ocean...
TTGATCCGAACAGCTTATTTATACCTTAGTGGTGTAGTAGAAATCAGCACCACTTCAATATTTGGAGCCATACTCTTATTTGGAGGTATACAAAGTTTAATTCTTGGAATATTAGCTGTTTATATAGGTTCAATATTTAAAGAAACTAAGCAAAGGCCAATATATATAGTACAAGAAAAAATTGGATTTGATGAGTAAACAGAATAGTAAAAAATTAAATATTTATACTATTTAAGATTCCACAAATTTTCATAACCTTAGATTTTTTTTAAAGAAGGGTGGTTACCTATATACTATCCAAAAAAAGAAATTCTATAGTGTGTTTTTGTAATCAACATTTTTTTTTATAATCTCCTTTATTTTTGTAATAATTTCCTCTTTATTTGGTGGTAGATTATCGCTCTTTCTAGAAAAACCAGCAGACTTATTTTTTAATCCCATGACTTCAACTTTTTTCTTAGATAATTTCATTAGCTTGTATGCCATATCTGAAGCCACACCGCTTTCGAAATCATCGTCTAAAATAATTCCACCAAACTTTGAGTTTTTAAGTGTTTGTAGCCATTTTTTTTTAATTTCAAATGGCTTTATCCATAAAATATTTGCAATACCAATTTTTAAATTTTCTTTTTCAAGGATATCTCTGACTTTTTGAGCTTCAAATCTTGTTATTGATATCGAAAAAATAATAATATCAACATCGTTAGAAAGAAAGTCAGCAAGTTCTTTTTTGTTATCATAGCTAGCTCGATGTTCAGAGACGTAATAAACTTCCTCTTCATTCATGAAACTTTTATATGCTAAATTATATTCTTTAGGTGTCATCGGAGAAATAATTTTAACTCCAGGCATTCGATAATATAAAGAATGATGAGAAGATCCTGCTACCGGACCAATCGAACCTTCCATTGCTATACCTCTAATAAATATCGGACAAGGAACATCCCATAGCTCTTTAGATTTACATGCGTAGTTTAAAATAATCGGAGCGTTAAACCAATTAAAACCTTGGTATCTAATGACATAGATAGGTCTTCTATTAGATAAGCCAGCCCCAACAATAATACCTCCATTTGCAACATCAGCCATGCTTAATTCGATGACACCTTCTTTTTCAGTTAACTCTGGAATGGTTCCTCCAACCCATCCAACCGCTGCCAAACATTGTCCAAGAATTAAGCCATTATTTTTTTTTAAATGGTTTAAAATTGTTTTTTTTATTGTTTCTCTAACTGTAATTTCCATAATTTTTCTATATTTTTTTTATAATATTCATTAATTTTTATTGCCTCAATACCTAATATTTTTTTTTCATTTTCAAATCGATCAAAAATTTTATTGCTGTCCATGCCTCCGCCTGCATGCCAATAAATTCTATTAGTATTAATGTTTAAAAGTATGGGTTTTTTAAAAAAAAATTTTGAATGTTTCTCAATTTCCCTGGGATCATCTTTAATGTCATAGCCTTCTAATTTAAATGCTCTAGCTACATCTTTCATATTCCAATTACGCCTTACACTTTTTTTTGTTAATATAGAAAAATTGTTATCCTCAATAATGAATAAGATTGGCAACTTTTTATGTGATGCCCAGCCTAGTGCACCTAAAACGTAATCTTCCTCTGCAGCGGCATCACCTAAAAATATTACAGTAGGATTTTTTGTTGCAAAGCAGGCTCCAACACCAATGGGTCCGTTTGATCCCATCAGACCATCATGACCGAACATGTTAATGTCTTTAGAGTGAATAGACGCTGAGCCACCCTTACCTTTGGTGCAACCACTTTCTCTGCCAAGCAATTCATCTATAAGTTTGATTATATTTCCTCCAAAAGCTAAATAAGTAGAATGACATCTATGCTGAGGAAATATTAGTGGTTTTATTTTTTTTTTTTTACAAATTGTAGATATTGCAGCTGCTATAAATTCTTGTCCAGCAGAAACATAGACTGGTATTTTGATGTTCTTATTATTTACATTTATAATAACTTGCTCTTCAAAATTCCTACACAAAGAAGCTTTCTTAAATATTTCAAGTCTAAAATTTTTATTCATTATTAATTTTTAAGACTGTTAATTTATTATCTATTTTAAAAACTTTAGCCAATTTTTTAAACGTACCTGTTCTAATAATATCCCCTGGAGATAATATTTTTTGTTTTTTTTTATCACAGACGCTTCCATTTAGCACAGCAAATATAGTATTGTTTTTTTCACTTACAAGTTTTTTAAAATTTTTATGAATTTCAAGTTTAACTATTGTTTTGCCGAAAACATATTCAATTTTTTCTTTAAAATTGTATAGTTTATAAAAGTTTTTATCTTTTTTTAAATTTTTAAACTTTTTTCCCTGTTCGTAAGGCCTTTTTTCTCTTCCATATTTATCATCAAATCGAACTAGATCATTTTTATCTATAGGTGTTTCAAATTCTAAAGCCAATAAAGGTTTTTTAGATATACATTTTATGGAATGAAATAAGCCAGTTCTAATCATTAGCTTCGAAGGACTTTCATAAATTTTACTTCCTTTTTTCCATAATCCTAATTGAATTAACGCTTTACCGTCTAATAAAACAAAACCTGTTTTCTTTTTAGGATGGCAATGAAGTGAGGTACTTTCAGCTGGGTTTATATTAAGTAATGTAACTGATAAAATATTTTTATAACGGTAGACTACGTATTCATGACCCCAGGGTTTAAAAACAATTCTGTTATCGTAATATGCATCTCTGTTTTTATTCATTTAAAAAAATCTAGAGTAGCTGCCATCCAAGGTCCCATATCTTTATAGTGAGCGGTTGTAATTATTTTATCGTCAACTACTGCAGGCATGTCTGTATAGATTCCTCCTGCATTCAGTATATCATCCTTCATGCTGTAGTAGCCGGCAATTTTTTTGCCCTTGACTATTTTTGCAGATATTAACAACTGTGCCCCACTACAAATGCATGCAATAACTTTTCCTGCTTTGTGAAAATCACTAATAAATTTTATTAATCTTTCGTCTTGTCGAATCTTTTCCATTGCTTTAACGCCACCAGGTAGTACTAGCAAATCATAATCTTTAACACTAATTTGATTAATATCTTTTACTGGATGATCTTTATTTGGAGGTAAGGTGGTTCCTAAAAATCCTACTACGGGTTTTCCACCAATAATACAAACATCTAATTTACTCTGGGCTTCTAGTAGACGATAATATGGATAAATAAATTCGTGATCTTGGGCTTTTGCTCCGCTTATAATTACTGAAGAAAACATTATTTTTTTTACCTTAATAAATAAGATAGTTCAATTAAATGATTAAATTAATAATCTACAATTTCTTTGTGATGTTTTCTGCTTAACTTATGTGAGGTCATTTTTTGGATATGGTCTACTGTATCTACTCCAAATGTAGACTTTGTCATTGATAAGTATTCATTACTTTTGAAATAAGTTAGAAAAGCTTTATCGCGAAAATCTAAAACTTCTGTTGCTTTAAGTTTTTCTGTTCTTAAGGGTAGGCACTCATAAGCATGTTGAGAATAGCCAATCCAGCCAGGGTTCATTTTATCTTCCGGAAGTTTCCATGATTTTTTTTTTGCAATTACGTGTAGTTGTGAACCAGGATAAGCCATCGCAGAATAAAAATTTACCCATTCACTATTAATTCTCAAGGATAGATCTAAAGTTTCTTTCATAGAATCTAAAGTATCATCAGGAAGTCCAAAAATATAATTTGCACCTACATAAAAACCCATGCTTCTCACTTTTTTTACTATTCCTTCAATGTCATAATTGTCAAACCTACCTTTGATTACTCCATCTCTGACGTGTTTTGAGCTGGATTCTATTCCTAATCCTAACCATCTAATGCCAGCTTTTTGCATTTTTTTTAACATCTCATCATCTTCAAGTGTATCAATTCTAGCGTATGCCCAAAAATTTAATTTATCTCCATAACCAAGTTTAATAATTTCATCGCAAAGACCTATTACCTGTTTTGGGTTTAAAACAAACATTTCATCAGGAATTTTAATATCTAAAATATTATACTCTTCTACTAAAAATTTTATTTGTTTAGCGATATGTTTCGGCGACCAAAATCTTATAGTATTTCTCTCAAAGGGAGCGTTGATACAACAAAATGTACATTTAAAGGGACAGCCTAAGCTCGTTTGAAGTGAAGCGTAGAGGTTTCTTGAACCCAGTCTACCGAAAGAATGCCAATTATGAGCTTTATATTTTGTCATATCTAATAATTTCCATGCTTGTCCTGGGAGATCTTCATCTAATTGTTCAAACATTTTTGCTTGTGGATTAAAGCTTAAATTTTTATCTTTATCAAAATACCATAGGCCGGGAATTTTTTTTATATCATTAATTTTTCCGTCAAAAAAATCAATTAAATTTTTTATAGTTAATGGTCCTTCACCTTGACAAACATACGTATAGGGCTCTTCTTCCAATGTCTGTTTTGGCAGAGCTGATGCATGTGTTCCAACAACTACTGATTTAATTTCGTTTGAGGATATCTCATTTAATTTTTTACAAGTTTTATTTCCACCAGGCATACATTGAGTTGAAGCAGAAGGTTGTTGACCATAAATCATAAAAACAGCTAATTTTGGATTTAATTTTAAAATTTTCTCTGCGGTTTCTTCGTGGGATAAATTTTCTGCTTCAGCATCTAAAATCTTAACATTATAATTTCTTTTTATTAGATAGTTTGCGATCAAAGAAGACCAAACAGGCGGTTCTATTGCAGCATATTCGTTTGATAATCCTTGATAAACTTCTAGTCTAGATCTTGGTGTAATAAAGAGGGCATCTATATTGCTCATAAAATTATAGATACTTTAATCTTTTAGATAAAAAAGTAAAGTAAAAGCTAGTATAGGTCAGTAGGGACTTGCCGAAGTACAAAGAGTGTTATTTTTAATAACCAACAAAATTTTGAAATATTATTTTTCTATTAGTTCTTTATATTTATTTTTATTAATATTTAAACTAATTTTAGATTTAATTTTTGAAAACTCTGCAGAATATGTATTTATTTTAGTCAAAAATATTTCTGTCAATTTTGCTTTTAAATTTTTTTCTGTAGTTGATTTTAAAACAGAAAATTGATCTTCTAGTGTATCTAAAAAATTTTCACCTATATTAAGTTCACTTTTTAAAATAACTAAAATGTTATTTGAAAGAACTGCATCAATTGCTGCTGATGAATACATTGTAACAACACAATATGAATTCTGCAAATCCGACTCTAGATTTTTTTGGGACCAAACCCATTTAGAGGGTAGATTTTTCCATTTTAATTTTTTTAAGATATTTGCTTTTTTGTCATAAGGGTGGGGTCTAATTGTTATATTTAAACCAATTTCATCGACCAAATAATCACTTATGTGTGCAATTTTATTTAGCATTTCAGCATTTGCTCCTGGAAATAGAGATAAAATAATTAATAAATTTTTGCTTAATTTTTTGTCAAAATTTATATTTTCAAAACTGTATCTTTGTAAGTCTGAAATTATTTTAATTCTGTTTTCCGGTATTCCTTGGGAGCGTAAAGTACTTTTACATAAATTATTAGAACAAGCCACAATATCGGGTTTTGATTTGCTGTTCCATTCGTTACGAGTAGAATGATAGGATAAAAAATTTTTAGAATGCAGCGTAGGATAAAAACCAATTGACTTAGTCTTTATTTCAAGACTTCTAAGTCCAATTCTTATCGGTTGTTCAAACATTTGATTTTGATAATTATCAAAATAGGTGATCGATTTTAAATTTACACTCCATTTTTTTAAAGAAGGTATATAGCGAAAAAAAATTGCAGCCTTACTACTTAGGGCTAATAGTTTTTCTGTTTTTATTAAATTTTTAACTTTAATATCTTGATATTTAATTTTTTCATTTATTGTAAAAGCGCTTTTAAAAGAATTTAATAAAGAATTTAGGTAGTCAGAAATTCCTAGCCAGTCTTCTGGTATAAATGCATTTTTTAATCTTAAATTTTTATATAGATTTTTTTTATTTTTTAAATTTTTATAAAACCAAGGTAAGGTTTTTACAGTTTTATTGTTATCCACTAGCCAATTTGGATATTCACCAAAAATAGCTCCCTGTACTATTGAATTTTTGAAATTAGATGAATTTATTAGGTCATGAAATAGATAAACATCTCCACTTGGCGGACTTGTTTTATTTGTTTTACTAAGTTTTGCAAAAAAATAGTTTTCAATTAAATAAAAAATTATTTTTAAATAATTTATTAATCCTTTAAAAAATATTACTAGTTTCTCTAGAAATAAAAATAAATTCAGGCCCTTAGGTGTCTTGATGTCATATTTATCTTTTAGATTATCTTTCAAAAATTGAATTAAAAAATAATTTTCTGAAATAATTGAAATATTTTTATCTTTTTTAAATTCTTTAAGATATTGGTCTATTGATAATAATTGACAAATATATAAAAAAAAATTTGACGATCGATTATCTTTTGAAGCCATATTGTTCATAAGCCAATGAGTGGAGTCATTAAAATAATTTCTCTGTTTTTCTATCCAATTCACATAATTTTTTCTTTGTTCATTGCTGTTTAGATAAATAGCATTACTTAAGGATATTTTTTTGTTACTTCCTATTTTTTTTTCTAATATTTTTAGCTTAAGGTAACTAACCCCAAAATAAATCCAATTATCACTATCTTTTTTATTAAAAAATCTGTGCTTTAAATTTATAGTCATTTACTATTTCTTCTTCTCTCATTTGCAATATCTCTAGCTCTGAAATTACATGCGATTTCTAATAGTAAAGACGATCTTAAAGCTATGGCTTTTGGAATCCATTGACTCTCTGATTTTGAGCAAGAGTAGTTTTTTATTGAGCTAATAATTTCTTCATCTTTAAATATACTATTAATTAATTTCTTTCTAATTTTGCCACCATCGATTTTATCAATTTTTTTTAAAAATATCTGGTTACTTATAGACACTAACGCTTGTATCGTAAAAAATATCAACCCCTGCTGTCTAAGTTTAGTGATTTCTAACTCTGGTACAAGACGAGTTCTTAGACTTTTTTGAACCTGATCTAGAATTAATTTTATATAAATCAAGGACGAACCCCTGTTCAAACTATCAACAACATTAGTTTTAATACTTGGATGAAAATAATAAGAATAAAGTTGTTTACGAACATATCTTGCTTCCCTGACGACACTTAATGCATTCCAGCCAAAAGTTTTATCTTCCATCCACCTGAGGTTTTCATTAAAAAAAATATTATTTTTAATTAGGAGTGTCCGCTTAATTAATCTTCCATTACAGCCAAATAGACCTAGATGACCCAAAGATGAATCATGAAGTTCTCTCTTCATAGCGTATAAAATTTCTTCATTATTAAATATCTTATCGTTCGGGTAGTTATACACACCAAACCTCTGGTTATCTTGATTTTCAAATTTTTTAAAGTCAGAAAAAACGTACTCGCAATTATTATCTTTTGCAATTTCATACAAAACTGTAAGAGCTTCTTCGTCTATGCAGTCATCAACATCACAAAAATAAATATATTCACCAACAGACTTTTTTAATCCTAGATTACGTGCAGCTGCGGGACCGCTATTTGATTCTAATGACAATATCTTTAAATTTCTAAGTTTATAGCTTTTTATATGATTTATGCTGTTATCTGTAGATGCATCGTCCACAATAATAATTTCACAATCATTAATATTTTTTTGTGCCAATAAAGCGCTCAAACACTTTTTTATGAAAAATTCTCCGTTATAAATAGGTAAAATTATACTTATATGGATTTTTTCTTGCACAATTTAATTTTTTTGATTTTTTAAAACTAGTTATATTTATCAAAAGGCAATGTGCCTCTATTAGGAATTTGTTTCCCCGCTTTGATCAAACCCTTACCTGCATACTCAAGAGCTGTAGCAGGGTCATGAGGTCTGCCATCACAAAAGTCACAAGCAGGGAAAAAATTTTTCATTTTAACAAGCTTGCTTATTTTATTTTTTAAATCTCCATTGGTAGAAAATAGATCTACATAATCAGCTTTATTATCAGGTATAGCTTTGAGATTTGCCGCATTTGCGATGAACGGACATGTATAAAGTTTACCACTTAAAAGTGTGTATAAAGCTGTAGCGCAGCACTCTTTGAATACTTGCCGAAGACGAGAAACAGATCTGTTTTTTTTTTTTATTGCACTGCAATCAACCCAATTACCCGCAGGCTTTCTATAAAAACCAATACCATGTTTGGTTAAAGCCTTAACAACTTTATCCATATTTCTTGAAAGGTGGTCATAATCTGTTAAATAAAAATTTAGTCTCTTACCATGAAACATTTCCAGCTGCTCATCTTTTGGGCATATAGTTGCGTTGGAATAAATATAGACACTTCTGTTAGGGTCTTGATCAATTATATTTTTTGTTATTTCAGCCCAATTTTTATTCATCAAAGGCTCACCACCAATTATTCTGTATTCTGATATATGATCAACATTTTCACTTAAAAGTTTTACGGCTTTTAAAATTTCATTATCTGTATTTTTCTGTGCTACGTAATACTGCATTAGGTTAGCACAACTTTCACAGTTCATAGAACATTTAGTCGTAATTACTACATCTATACTTTTTAAGTATGTTTTTGTGTCGTCAAAGTAAAGTTCACTAAGCTTAACAGTGGTTGCCACTTTATTTCTCATATAACTTTGAGATGTACGATATTTATGATCCTCAACTTTAAAATCTTTAAGCAATTCAAGAGGAGAGTAACATTCATTAAAGCCCAAGTCAGCTAATTGCTCTGCACAATTTTCTAAGGTATGGTGAGCTATTACAAATTTAGCTTTCTTAAAATATTTAGGTAGATCTGCGGTATAGATAACCTTGTGTCCACAAAAAAGATCTTTAGTTTTTCTTATTTCATTATCACAAAAAGCAGTTACTTTTATCCCGTTGTCTTCACATGCTTTAGCAATAGCTTCTGATTCTTCTGTTAGGGCATATATAATAACTGGTTCATTAGAATTTTTTAAGGACTCTAAACAATTATATTTAACATTTCGTTCCATTTGTGCAAAATAACATGTTTTTTTTATTTTAAAAAGGATTAAAGGTAGTATTTACATGATAAAGTTATCTAAAATTACAAAATATATATGAAAGTCAATCAAACCAAATTAAAACTATATTGTGATGGACCTAATTTGAACGAGATAAACACAGATCTTGGCACTCAAATAGACGGTTATACATTTAACCCTTCTATTTTTAAAAAAAATGGTGCAACTGATTATATTAAATATAGCAAAGAGATACTCGAGAAATGTTCTAACAAACCAGTGTCTTTAGAAGTTTTTGCTGATGATGAAAGCGGAATGATAAATCAAGGGAAGACACTTAATAAACTTGAAAACAATGTATTTGTAAAAATTCCAATAACTTTTACCAATGGTGACTCTACTCTAAAAGTAATTCAAAAATTACTAGATGAAAATATAAAACTAAATATAACTGCAATTTTTGTTATAGACCAAGTAAAAGAGCTTTTACAAACTATTAAAGACTCTGAAACTATAATTTCAGTTTTTGCAGGAAGAATATATGATTGTGGTATAGATGCAAAAAAAGAAATGATAAGCATCAATAAACTCATTAAAGAAAATAGTAAATGCAAAAGTCTTTGGGCCAGCACAAGAATGGCTTATGATTATATCGCAGCAGAAGAAACTGGGACAGACATAATCACAATGCAAATCTCACATATTAAAAAATTGAAAATGATAGGAGTGAGTCCCAAAGAGTATTCTCTAAAAACTATAAAACAATTTTATGAGGATGCAAAATCTTCTGGTTTTAGAATTTAGAAAGCAAAACAATTTTTACCATACTGTTCTTCCTCCATCCATTATTAAAGATTGACCAGTCATATAACAACTGTCGTCAGTTGCCAGGAATTGAATTGCTTTTTTATAGTCCGTTTTTGTTGCCAATCTATTTAAAGGAATTCTTTTAATTATATTTTTTTTTAAAAATGTAGGTTGATTATTAAATACTGCGCCAGGAACCAATGTATTACACCTTATATTTTTATGCGCCCAATAAGTGGCTAAATATTTTGTTATTCCGATTACTGCATGTTTTGATATTGAATATCCGATCGGCTTAAAATTTTTTACTTTATTTATATTCTCACTTTTGTGATAAACTCTTTGATCTGGAGCTGTAATACCAAGATCTGACGAAATATTAATAATTGAACCTTTTTTTTTAATTTTCATGTGTTCTCCAAATACTTTAGAACAAATAAACGTTCCAATTATACCAACCTTAAGTTCTTTAGTTAGGTTTTCAATAGAATAATCCTCAACTCTTCCTGTAAAGTAACCCTTATATTTGTCCATCTGTGGATTCACATCTGCATTATTAATTAGCACATCAATTAATAATTTTTTTTTCTTTAACTCTAAACTTACTTTTTTTACTTGTGACTCTGATGAAATATCACAAAGATAGCTATGAACTGCAGTATTTTTTTTTATTCTTTTTTTAAGTTTATTATGAATTAATAATAAATTTTTTTTATCAATATCAATTAATATTATATTAAATCCCAGCTCATTTAATGCAAGGGCATGTTGGAAACCTAATAAGCCTGCAGCACCAGTTATTAATGCATTTTTTTTATTCAACATAATTACTTACCCTGTTCTGTATTACATCTATTCTAAGAGATTGCAATTCTTGTATTTTAAAAACTGACATTTTTTGTTTAAGTGATTATTGTTTTAATCTCATGTCATTTTTAAAACATATATTGCATTTATTTATATCCATATTTTTTAAGAGAATTAATTGAAATAAAAAATAAAGATTTAATGTTCCTAAAAAAAGTTAATTTGTTGTAATTCTTATTAATTTTCCAAAGCCAAAATAAATTTTTAAGTTTATTACTTCCCAAAGAATTTTTTGTTAGTCTATAAAAAACAGTGTTTTGGTCAAATTTTTTCGCTAGTTCTATTTTTTTTAAAATTTTACATTTAAATGGGAAATCTTCTAAAACAGCAGCTTTTGGGAATCTAGTAGTTTTGACAATACTTCTTAGCACCACCATAGTGCTAGTTCCAATTGAGCTATTATTGATAAATGTCTCAAAATTAAAAAAATCTGGTGTTATTATTTTATTTTTAAAAGTTTTCTTTTTATTTTTTTCAAAAAATGGGGTGTAATCTGTATATGTGAAATCATAATTATTTTTTTCCATAAAACCAATTTGATCTTTAAGTTTGTTCGGAGTCCACAAGTCATCAGAGTCTAAAAATGAAATATACTTTGAATTTGACAACCTTATTCCCAAATTACGAGTAAATGAAACGCCCTTGTTTTTTTTTAAATAAATTATTTTAATTTTATTATTTTTGGTAAATT
>Ga0209502_10003934_pt1 | contig 11402 bp, 9 predicted proteins | sample ArcticOcean_MG_C_10_FD_187442 | JGI IMG/M metagenome (GOLD analysis project Ga0209502, IMG submission 187442) | Marine microbial communities from western Arctic Ocean - ArcticOcean_MG_CB11_90 (SPAdes) (version 2) | ecosystem: Environmental > Aquatic > Marine > Oceanic | place: Arctic Ocean...
AAAAGACGAAATTTTAGTTAGAGAAATTATAGATATTGATACTAATTATATGGAAGATGCAAGCACAGGTCCAAGTGCTAAACAAAGAAACTCTGGAGAGACAGATAAAAATGATGACAGTAATGATGATGATGAGTTTAATCCTACACTTGCTGCAATGGAAACTGAAATTAAACCTAAGGTTTTAAAGACTGTCAACATCTTAACTAAAGAATATGGAAAATTAACTAAATATCAAAAAGAGAAATTAAATTGTATTTTAAATTCAGTAAGTTTTTCATCAGCAAAAGAAAAAGGATACGAAAAAATTGTAAGTGATATCTTGGAAAATATTAAATCGCTTCAACTATCTCCATCTGTAACAGAAGAACTAGTTCAAAAACACTATGTTGAAAATAAAAAAATTGTTTCATTAGAAGGAAACCTTTTGAGATTAGCAATGGATCAAAAAATTCCAAGAAATGAATTTATAAAGTTTTATATAGGCAACGAAATCAACCCAAATCTTAAAAAATTTCTTGATACCAATCCCATGTGGAAACAATTTTTTTCTAAAAATAAAGACAAGTTCAAAAATATAAGAGAGAGATTAATTGAAATAAGTCATAAATTGGGAATATCAGTTACCGATTATAAGAAATTAGTTAGCAGAGTTCAAAAAGGTGAAAAAGAATCCAGAATAGCAAAAAAAGAAATGGTTGAAGCTAACTTAAGGTTAGTAATTTCAATTGCTAAAAAATATACAAATAGAGGTCTTCAATTTTTAGATCTTATTCAAGAAGGAAACATCGGTCTTATGAAAGCTGTCGATAAATTTGAATATAGAAGAGGTTATAAATTTTCAACGTATGCTACATGGTGGATAAGACAAGCCATCACAAGGTCGATTGCTGACCAAGCACGTACAATAAGAATACCAGTACATATGATTGAAACAATTAACAAGATTGTAAGAACTCAAAGATTAATTTTAAGTGAGTTTGGTAGAGAAGCTACTCCAGAAGAATTGGCACAAAAATTAAGAATGCCTTTGGACAAAGTTAGAAAAGTTTTAAAAATTTCAAAAGAACCAGTCTCACTAGAAAAACCTGTTGGAGATGAAGAAGACAGTAGTTTGGGAGATTTTATAGAGGACACAAAAGCATTAGCACCTCTTGAGCAAGCAATTAAGTCTAATTTAAGTGAGGCAACTACAAAAATTTTATCCACCTTAACTCCAAGAGAAGAAAGAGTACTAAGGATGAGGTTTGGTGTTGGAATGAATACAGATCATACTCTTGAAGAAGTTGGCTTACAATTTTCCGTAACTAGAGAGCGTATCAGGCAGATAGAAGCAAAAGCTCTTAGAAAATTGAAACACCCAAGCAGATCAAAACAACTTAAAAGTTTTTTAGAAAGTTAAAATTACCTTATTGCACAATTTTTAAATGAGTAAAAAAATATCAGACTATTATTTTCTTTCACTTTTTTCTTTAATTCCCATTGCAATAATAATTGGCCCAACAATTTCTTTAATTAATATATTATTGATAGATATCTCATTTATACTTATCTTAATTAAATCACAAAATTTTTTATTTTTAAAAAAAAAACCAGTAATATTAATCTTAATAATTTGTGTATATTTAATTTTTAATTCATTAATATCTCAAGATTCCTCAATAGGATTAAAAAGAAATTTAGGCTTCATTAGATTTTTAATATTATTCATTGCATTTAATTATTTTTTTTTAAAAAAAGACTTCTTTAAAAAAGTATTTTTAGTATGGCTGATCATGATAACATTAGTTTGTGTTGATATTTATATTGAACATTTTTTTGGTAAAAATATTTTAGGCTATGCTGGAAGTGATATGAAATATGGAGATAGAATAGTAAGTTTTTTTAAAGATGAACCAATTATAGGGACCTATCTTAACGCTTTTTATCTTTTACTCATTGGTTTTGTTTCTCATTTATTGGGGGTTTCATCATATAAAAAAAGATTAATTATTTTAATTTTTTCAATTATTTTATTTTTTTCAATATTAATAACAGGAGAAAGGTCTCCTCTAATTAAAGCTTTTTTGGCTTTAATGATATTTTATTTCATAAACGATTCTTTTAATATTAAAGAAAAAATTTTCTTGGTAATAATTTTATTTTTTGTGTCTTTAGGAATATTCGCCAATTCTTCATTTTTAAAAAGTCGTTTGCTTGAGAATAACTCCATTAGTTTCTTCAAGTCTTCTGAAAGCATAAAAAACACGAACTTGATTGTTGGAAATGAAAATCTTTATTTAACTTTATTTAGGTCAGGGTTAACTGTTTGGAAAAACTATCCTCTCTTTGGAGTGGGTAATAAAAATTATAGAATTGTGACCTGTAAAAAAAGTGAGTTAATAAAGTTTCCAGAATACATTTGTGGCAATCACCCACATCAAATATACATAGAGTTTTTATCAGAACATGGGATTATTGGTGGATTAATACTATTAACTACTATTTTTAAGTTAATTTTTAAAAATTTACCGATCTTAATTAAATCAAAAAATTATGTACAGCTGGGTTGCTTTGCTTTTTTACTGAATGTTTTTTTACCTCTAATTCCTAGTGGTGCATTTTTTGGTGACTTTAGTTCGAATTTTTTTTGGATAAATATGTCAATTTTATATGCGTCAAATCCAAACACCAATATATTTAAAAATTCTAATATGAAATTTTAGTGATTTTTCTGCTAAAAGAGAATATTAATAAAGTATTTTTAGCCTAATAGAAATGTACATGAATATTAAAGAAGTTATTATAAATAAACTTCAATTTTATTTAATAGAGCAAGAATAGTAAATAGGGGAGCTTAGCTCAATAGTAGAGTACTCGATTGACATTCGAGGGGTAGATGGAGCGTAACCATCAGTTCCCACCATTAACTACTCAAAGAATAGTGCAAATAAGAAATTAATTTCTTAATACTTATTTTTTGAGCTCTTTATGTTATTTTATTTGTTTTAAGTAACTTGTAGATGACTATTAACCTATTATCAGTAACATCTATTATTCCAGGACGGGTCAAAGAAAAAAAATGAGCAGAAAAATTTTCTGTCTGATTCATAAAATAATCTTTGTAGAGCAACATGTCATTTGGTATGACATCTTCTATGATATAAAATCCATTAGTTGCAAGATATTTACTCATACTCTCAAAAAATATTTTACCAGCTTGAAATTCATGAAGTCCGTCATCGATAATTATATCTATTGATGTCTCCAGAATCTTTGCAGTGTTTATAAAATTAGCAATAGACTGAGGGTCTGTTTGATTGCAGTAATATGTGTCAATCCGATCTTCTGAAAAAAGAATATCTTTATCAATATCAACACCTATTACTTTTGCATTAGGAAAATAATCTTGCCAGACTCTCAAGCTTGCTCCTGGTTTACCATTGATTCCCATCGAAGATACAAGGTCTGGATTATTAGTTCCAATTCCACATTCAATTACCGATTTAATTTTATTCTTACTCAATCTAAATAGAAGTTCATAAATATCATTATAATTATGGCTAGGCCATGTATATGGATTATCAGCACTAGTCACTTCACCTTTATCTGATCCATATTTATCACATAAAGTATTAAGTTCAGATTTGTTGTGACTTTTATATTGAGCAGCAATTCTAGAAGAAATTTTTTCGCTTCTATATTTTGTTAAACGTTTTTCAAGCACAAAAGCTTTTAATTGCTGAAGATTTCTACCTAATAGATTTCTATCTATATATCTAATTAATTTTCTTATAAATCCCATTTTTATTTTTACTTATTAAATATTAACTAAAAAAATTTTTTAAAAAAACTAAGTTATTTCATTCATTTAGCTTAATCTACATCAATTAATTGAATTTTTTTAAGATGTGGTCAAGAGTTCTGCCATGTGACAAAGGATAAATATAAGATTTAAAAGTATTTTCATCATAGTTTAAAACGATTTTTCTTTTCTTGACTTGAATCAGCATAAAAAAAGAAGTAAAAGCTAGTTAATTGAGTAGGGCCTGTAGCTCAGTTGGTTAGAGCAGTACACTCATAATGTATTGGTCCCAGGTTCGAGTCCTGGTGGGCCCACCAACGATTAATTTTAATAAAAAGCTATTTGATAAAATTTTTTAAATTAGTAAATAGGGCGCTGATATCCCCGTCATTACTTTCAATTATAGAAGAGAACTCTTCTTTCTGAGTTCTTGCAAGGCTTAGACCCTCAATGATTAAATCTCTAATCACTGGGTTATTTGGGTTTTTTGTATAAATTCTCCAATCAATTTTAACTTCTGGTCTTTTTTCTGTTCCAACTAAAATACTACTAACCATTGTATAATTTTCATTTAATTTTTTTTTAGAAGTTACCTCTATCTCTGGATTTGAATATTCAGCCAGTCTACTAGAGAAACTTTTTAAGAAATATTGTTCAAAAAGAATTTTATATTGTTCCATTTGAGAGTCGCTAATTTTTTTTCTGTAAGCTCCCAAAGTATAAAAACCAATACCTTTTATATCAACAGTATCTCTTGCTATCTCTTTTAATTTTTCTATTCTTTCATCTTTATTAAAATTTCCACTAAGTGTTTTTGCAGCCCTATTAACCGTCGATTGAACAAAAACATCCGGTTCAATGGAGTTAACTTTGGTAATACATGAAAAAGAAATTATTAAAAGAGCTAGAAGTGTTAATAATTTTTTTGGAAACATTACCATACCTGTTGTTTAATTAATTTTTTATATATTAACTATTGAGACTCTATTTCTTCCCAGTCACCTTCATACATAATTTCAATTGTTGGATTTGAGTTTGCAATTTTCTGTTGCCTATCTTGTAAATATAAACTTCTTACAGATGCATAAAAGTCCATAGAGTTTTTTTCTAAATTATCTATAGATTCCAAATTCTTTGCCCTAAAATCTATTCCTGATATGACTTTTGAAGTCATGTAGGCTGATTCACTTAAGTACTGATTATTTCCATGTATAGAAGCGTTGTAATACGGGTCTCCACCTAATACATTTATAAATGAACCAGCGGTATCCCTAATAGTCGATGGTCCAAAAATGGGCAAGACAACATAACAGCCTGGACCCACTCCCCATCTTCCAAGTGTTTGACCATAGTCCTCTTTTTCATATTCAGAAAAACCTATTTTTTGAGCTGTATCAAAAATTCCAAAAATTCCTGCTGTTGTATTGACAATAAATCTTGCTGAATTAGTTCCTGCAGTTTTAAACTCTCCTTGTAAAATATTGTTTGGTATAGTTACAAGAGAAGAAAGGTTATTAAGCACATTGTGTGTTCCATTTCTAACTGGAGAGGGTAAGTTTCTATAACTTTTTGCAACAGGCTTAAAAATTAATTTATCCAAACCTTGATTTATTGAAAATGTAATTCTATTTAGGTTTTCAAAACAGTCTTTAACAGGTTTTGCTTTTTTAGATAAATTATTTTCTCCATCCGTATCAGCGTTTACACTTGAAGTTAGCACAATACTAATTAGTAAAGTTATTAAAATATTTTTCATTAGGCTAATTTATAATATATATATTCATAAAGTAAATCGAGATTTAGTGCTAAAAAAGACTTAATTATGGCAATAAAAACTACATTAAATTACTCCCCTAATTTTGACTTAAAAAAAAGATATTTAAAAGACATCAAATTTGTAATTTTTCACTATACAGGAATGAAAATAGAATTAGCAGCTATAAATAGATTAACAAATATACAATCTGAGGTTAGCTGTCATTACTTCATCAAAAATAATGGAGAGATTATTAAGATTGTTCCCGAATCCTATATAGCATGGCATGCAGGTAAATCTTCATGGGGTAACCATAAGTCTTTAAATAAAGACTCCATAGGAATTGAAATTGCAAATCCTGGTCATGATCTTAATTATAAATATTTTACTAAAAAACAAATCATCTCTATTTTAAAATTGAGTCATTATCTGATTAGAAAATATAAAATTGATATTAAAAATATTTTAGGACATTCAGATATAGCGCCAGAAAGGAAAAAAGATCCTGGAGAAAAATTTCCTTGGAAATATTTATCTAAAAATAAAATAGGCTTATGGCACACATTAAAAAAGCATGAGTTAATTAAAAATAGAAAGTTTAAAATTAACAAAGTAGAAAAAGAATTATTTTTCAATAATTTGTTTACAATTGGATATTCAAAAAAAATTCCAAAAGACTTAAATAAAGATAGATATTTAAGATATGTAACTAAAGCTTTTCAAAGAAGATTTAGGCAAGAGTTAATAGATGGTAAAATAGATAGAGAAAGCTTACTTATTAGCAAAAATCTTCTTAAGAAATTTAATTAAAATTTATCTTGATGTTCTATATTTTAGTAATAAATTAGTATTGCTAGATGAACGACTTGTCGCTTTAATTTTTTTAAAGAGGAAAGTCCGGGCTCCACAAAGACACAGTGCCAGATAATACCTGGCGGGGGAAACCCTAGGGATAGTGCCACAGAAAATATACCGCCATAACATGGCAAGGGTGAAAAGGTGTGGTAAGAGCGCACCGGTTCTATTGGTAACAATGAACGCTGGAAAACCCCACTGGGAGCAAGACTAAGTAGAGGTGACATTGTTGTAAAACTAAAAGCCGTCTTTGGCTAGTCATCTGGGTTAGTTGCTTGAGCTCAAGAGTGATTTTGAGCCTAGAGAAATGATGAGTTTTAATGACAGAACCCGGCTTATAGTTTGTCTAGCAATCTTATCCACAATGAAAGCTTATAAAAAATATGGATGTTCACCTTTTGATTCATGATTGAATCATTTACGTTCTTTTTTTTCTTTTTCAGATTGTATTAAATTAAAATCAAAAATTGATTATAAAGTTAATAAAGGTACATAAAAATTACCTACAATTGTTAAGAAATTAGCCTAGAATCAACATATTGACTAAAGTTTAAAAAACCCATATTGTCCCATATATTCCCAAATAAGGAATTTATGAAATATAAAAAATATGTTTTTAGCCACTTACGAGAACCGAATAGACAAAAAAGGAAGGGTATCAGTGCCTGCTAGTTTTAGGTCTCATCTTTCGAATTTAGGATTCAATGGTGTTATTTGTTATCCATCATTCAACAACCAATCCATTGAAGCTTGCTCACAGGATAGAATTGAAAAAATTTCAACAAGCATAGACGCTCTTAGTCCATTTGAAGAAAAAAGAGATTATTTTGCAACATCAATTTTATCTGAAAGTATGAATTTACAATTCGATAGCGAAGGTAGAATCTCACTTTCAATAAAATTATTAAAACATGCAAAAATTAAGAACAGCATGTTGTTTGTTGGTCAAGGTCAAACATTTCAAATATGGGAACCAGCAGCATTCGAAAAATTTAAGGTCAATGCAAGAAAAAAAGCAAATCTAAATCGTGCAAGCCTTAAATGGGAAAAACATTTTAATAACAATGAGGGGAAATAAAAATGACAATTAACTTTAAATCACCAGAGATAAAAGAATTACAACCAAGATTATTAGTTGTGGGAGTTGGCGGAGCAGGTGGAAATGCACTTAACGAAATGATTGATAATGGATTACAAGGAGTAGAATTTATTGCTGTGAATACTGATGCACAAGATTTAAAATTAAGTAAAGCTAAAGCAAGAATCCAAATTGGTCTAAGTTTAACAAAAGGTTTAGGTGCAGGAGCTAAACATGATATTGGTCAAGCAGCTGCAGACGAATCTTTAAATGAAATTGTAAACACACTTCAAGGTGCAAACATGGTATTTATCACTGCTGGTATGGGTGGTGGAACCGGAACAGGAGCTGCACACGTTATTGCGAGAGCTGCAAAGGAATTAAACATTTTAACAGTAGGTGTTGTTACACTTCCTTTTTTATATGAAGGTCCTTCAAGAATGAGAAGAGCTCAACAGGGTCTAGAAGAATTAAGAAAACATGTGGATACAATTATTGTAATTCCAAATCAAAATCTATTTAAAATTGCAAACGAACAAACTACATTTGAAGAATCGTTTAATCTTTCAAATAATGTTTTAATGCAAGGTGTCCAAAGTGTAACTGATTTAATGGTTAGACCAGGCATAGTTAATTTAGATTTTGCTGATGTTGAAACTGTAATGGCTTCAATGGGCAAAGCTATGATGGGAACGGGCGAAGCTGAAGGAGAAGGTAGAGCAGCAAAAGCAACAGATATGGCAATTAGTAATCCATTAATAGACGATTATACTCTTAAAGGTGCCAAAGGATTATTAGTAAATATTACTGGTGGTAAAGATCTTAAGCTTTTCGAAGTTGACGAGGTAGTGAACAAAATAAGAGCTGAGGTAGATCCAGAGGCCGAAGTAATTATTGGAGCTATTACTTCTGCAGATCTTGATGGAAAAATTAGAGTATCAATCGTTGCAACAGCACTAGATGGACAGCAACCAGAAAGTAAATCTGTAATTAATATGGTTCATAGAATACAGAATAGAAACCCTGGTTATTCAGACTTTAACGCTGCAGGTTCAGCTCAATCATTTAATTTTTCACCCAAAATGACTAGCCCTATTACTCATGGAGCAAACGCATTAAAATTGGAAAATGAAATTATTCCAGAACCAACTACAAACAGCTCATCATCAGAAATGATGGATGAACAAACTGTTACTAATGAAGAAGTTAAAAGTATTGTTACAGAAGATCAGTCAAATGATTATGAACAATCTTTTTCAGAGGAAGTGCTTAATCACACTAATGAAACTGAAGAAAGAAACTCAATAGAAGCAGAGCATGTTTCTAACGGACTTGAAAACTTTGGTGTAGAAGCGGAAACTTCTCCAGATCTATTTATTTCAGATGATGAAACTATAGAAAATCATGGTTTATTATTAACCGACACTACAGAAAACACTTCTGAAGATGATGATTTAGAAATTCCAGCATTTTTAAGAAGACAAAAAAACTAATGGTTTTTAAAAAAAAAAATGATAGCCACCATAATACCAGATGTGAGAATTCATTATCCGGTATTGCTAAGTGAAATAATTAGCATTATTACCCCTCAATATGGTGGCACATTCATAGATTGCACGTTCGGTCAAGGTGGATATACAAAGAAAATTTTAAACTTTGAAAAGACCAAAGTTATCGCATTAGACAGAGATTCAGAAAGTTTAAAAAAAGCTGAAGAAATTCAAAATGAATTTGAAGATAGATTCTTATTTAAGAATATTAAATTTAGTGAACTAACTAATTTAAAACTTAAAGGTGAAAATGTAAAAGGAGTAATTTTTGATTTAGGTTATTCTTATACACAAATAAAAGATCCTAAAAAAGGTTTATCCTTTGAGACCATTGGTGAGCTTAATATGAAAATGGGAATAAACGATTTTTCTGCAAAAGAAGTGATTAACAATTTAGATGAAAAAGAACTTGCGCAAATATTTAAATATTTTGGAGATGAAAAAGACAGTAATAGAATAGCACACAATATTGTAGAGGATAGAGCAACCAGAAAAATCACAACAGAGGAGCTAGTAAGAATTATCGACTCATCAAAAAGGAAAAAAAATCAAAAAACACACAGCGCAACAAAAGTTTTTCAGGCATTAAGAATATTTGTAAATAAAGAAATTAGTGAGTTAATCTATGGACTAATTAATGCAGCAAAAGTAGTTAAAAAAGATGGTATCATAGCAGTTGTTACATTTCATTCACTTGAAGACAAAATAGTAAAATATTTTTTTAAAAGCTTATCAGAAAATAAAAGTGTTTCACGCTACATGCCAAAAGTTGAGGAAAAAGTGAATTTATTTAAATCCTTAAGTAAAAAGCCAATAGTACCATCTAAAAAAGAAATTCAGGATAATCCTCCATCAAGGTCTGCAAAATTAAGATACGTTATTAAAAAAGAGGACTTTTATGATTTTGAAACAGATATTTTAGAGAAGTTTGACCACTTAATTAGAATTGAAAATTTTTCTAAAAAATTATGAAGAAAGCAACATTCATAGCTATTCTTATATTAATCCTGGCCACTTCATTAGTAAAAAATTCTACAAAAGCAATTGAGGACCAAATTTTTTTAGTAAATGGAAATATGAGATATTTAAAATCTGAGCTGGGTGATGTACTTTTAGAATATAACTATTTAAGTACACCAGATAAGCTAACACAATATCAGTCTCAATTTTTTGAAAAAGATTTAGTAAGAATTGATATTACAAAAATTAAAAAATTAACCGAAATAAATAACCATATAATAATAAGTGATTTTTTTAAAAAAAATAATGATGAGTGATAAAAAAAGTAATGTTATTTTAGAAGAATATGAGAATGAATTTTTGTATAAGAAAAGTAAGACAAATTTAAATATAGAGTTTAACAGAATAGCTTTTATTTTCTTTGTATTTCTAATAATTTCAACAATCTATTCAATACAACTTCTTCATCTAGGTTCTTTAAAAAAAGTAACAAAAAACATCAAACAACCAATTACTAAGAAAAATTATAGAGCAGATGTCATTGACAGAAATGGAAATTATCTAGTTAAAACTGTTGATTCAATTAATGTTGGTATCCACCCTCTTAAGGTGATTGATAAAAAACACCTATTACTGATGTTAAATCATATTTATGAAAATAAAAATATATCAAGGATTAAAAAAAAGTTGGATCAAGATAAATTTTTTTATTTAGAAAAAAATGTAAGACCAAAAAGATATGAAGAACTTATGATGCTTGGAGATAAATCAATATCTTCAGAGGCAAGCTTAATCAGGTTATATCCTCAAAGTAATCTATTTAGTCATATTATTGGGCAAATAGATAATGATAATAATGGTATTTCAGGAATAGAAAAATTTTTTGATGAAGAGCTAAAAAAAATAAATAAACCTTTAAAATTAACAGTAGACTCAGATATTCAATTTTTAATTAGAGAAGAACTTTTAAGATTTCAAAAAATATTTGAAGCTAAGGGAAGTGCAGGTATTTTAATGAATGTAAATAATGGTGAAATACTTTCTATGGTTTCTTTGCCTGATTTCAACTTAAATAAAAGAGAAACAATTAAAGATGTTAAATATATTAATAGAATCACAAAAGGAACTTATGAACTAGGTTCAGTTTTTAAAACTTTCACAGTAGCATCTGGAATAAATGAAGGATTAATAGAGCCAGATACTAATTTTTTAGACTCAAGAAAAAGTATAAGTTGTGGAAAAAATTATAATATTGAAGAGTATGACAATAAAATGTCATCAGACTTAACTGTTGAACAAATTCTTATAAAGTCAGGAAATATTGGATCTGTGAGAATCGTAAGAAAAGTTGGAATAGACAAGCATAAATCATTTCTAAAGACGATTGGTATTTTAGATAAGATAGACTTTGATATTAGT
>Ga0209502_10003935_pt1 | contig 11400 bp, 9 predicted proteins | sample ArcticOcean_MG_C_10_FD_187442 | JGI IMG/M metagenome (GOLD analysis project Ga0209502, IMG submission 187442) | Marine microbial communities from western Arctic Ocean - ArcticOcean_MG_CB11_90 (SPAdes) (version 2) | ecosystem: Environmental > Aquatic > Marine > Oceanic | place: Arctic Ocean...
TCGTATTATTATTTAATACGGCCATATACTTTTAGGCTTCCACTCATAATAAATTTTTAAATAGTTTTAGAAATAATATTAAGAATATCTTTACCATCTATCTTAACCGGGTTATTGCCTAATCTTAATAAATTAATACCTTTAATTATTTTTTCAGAACTACGTGTAATATCTATATTAAGTACTTCTAGATTGTCTTCTAATTTTGCTTGTTTTTTAATCAAAGTAATTTTTGAATTAAAATCATTAATGTTTTTTACATCAAATAAATTAAAGATTAAATCAAATCTCTCCTTAAGATCGAATGAAGTTTCAGATTTATTTAAATTATCAAAATTAAACTTAAAAAAATTTTCAAAAAATAATCCCACTGCATGACCGTGACTAATATTAAATAAAGAAGTAAATGGATAGGACGCAGCATGAGGAGCGGTAGTTTTGGATATACTAATAGCCTTTCCTGCTAAGTTAGAAGCAATACTCATTTCAGTAGCATTTTTTAAATTGGGTTCATTTAAAAATGAAATGTAGCTATTTATAGAAACTCTTAAAGATTTTGAAGCATATTCTACACTTTGATCATTTGATTTTTTAGAAACTAAAGATTCTAAAGCTTGAGCAATAGCATCAAAGCCAGCTGATGCTTTTATTTTATTTGGTGCTGACATTAAAAATTCTGGTATTAAAAAAAAATTATCTGGTAATAGGAGTTCACTTTCAAAAGAATGCTTAATACCATCAACATAAATAACTGCATTAGAGGTAACCTCTGCTCCAGACCCTGCTGTAGTTGGTATAACAGCTAGTTTTGTAAATTTTTTTTTAAAGGGATAGGAGTAATTAACAATTAAATCTGCAAGATCATCTCTCACATCTACAACATTTGCAATTTTAGCATAATCAATAACAGCCCCACCACCAACAGCTAATATCAAATCAGGCTTAAAACTCTTAATATTATCAATAATCTTAATTAATTCTTCTAAAATTGGTAACTCAGAATTTTTATAAAATAGTCTATTTTCTTTGTTACTTAATATTTCTTTAAAAAAAACTTCAGCTCCGGATGTAATAAAAGATTTCTTTCCACATAATACAAATATTTTTTTGAATCCACTATCATTAATAAATTTCTTTATATCTTCTTTATTATTAATCATTTATTTCATAAATAGTTTTTTGATTTGAATTAGATTAGTTGGTCTGGGAAGTTTTTTAATTTTACTGTTTGAAACTTTTACCTCTAAAAAATTTAAAGTATTACCATTTAAAAATTTTTGAATATTTGCTTTCAGATTTTTATCACTTTTTATAGAATAAAACTTCTTAAAACCTAGACTCTTAGATAGTTTTTCAAAATCAATATCATTTGCGTATGTATTTTGACCACCCACAGAATCATGAGAATTATTATTTAGGACGATATATTTGAAATTTTTACCTGCAAAACTCCCTGCAGTTTTGATTGAACCTAAATGCATTAAAAGAGACCCATCACCATCAATACATACAATTTTTTTTTTACTAGCTAATGAATAACCAAGTGCAACAGAGGCTGCATGACCCATGCCTCCAACCATATAAAAATCACTACTATTTTTAATTTTATATTTATCTCTTAAATACATTAATTCTCTAGAATTATAACCAGTGCTGGAAATAACTTTTGTATTTTTTTTTAAAGTTTGTAATAAAGTTTTTAAGAAAAGAACTTTATTAAGTCTATAGAAATCATTAGATTTGCTTATCTTTTTATTTTTTTTAAAAGTTCCCTGCTCAATTAAGCAGGCAACGATAGAGCTTTTCTTTTTAGCTACCCTGATTTGTTTTTCAAATTTTTTAAGATCAATATCTGATCTAATAATAGTGTATTTAATATTTAGAAGTTTTAAGATATTTTCTGTAATTTGACCTTTAACTTTATGTTGTGGCTCATCTTTAATATTGGGGGATCCCCGCCAACCTATAACAAGTATTAATGGTATCGAATAAACCTTTTCATGAGCAATGGAAATTAAGGGATTTAAAGCATTAGAGAGACCTGAATTTTGCATATAAATACACGGAACTTTTTTTGTAGAAAGATAGTGTCCTATACCTAATGAAATAGCAGAACCTTCATTGGTAGCAATTATATGGTTTTTTTTACTTTTATTTTGTAAGTAATACGAAAGTTCTTTTAAAACACTGTCAGGTACACCAGTAAAAAAATTAGTTTTATTTTTTTTTAATAAATTAACTAAAGAATTAACTTCAATCATTTTTAATTAAATTAATTATTTCTTTAATGGGAATAATTTTTTTTTCAATCTCAAAAGCTCTACTATTTTCTAAAATTTTCTTTGCAGTAAATTGCATAGCTGGGTATGCGGCCCGTAAAAGTTGGTTAGCATATATTACTAATTTGAAACCATTTCTAATTAAATCTTTTTCATAAACTTTTGAGTAAGTTGATGGAACAGAAACTAACGGTATAAAGTTTTTGCTTTTTTTAAATTCTTTAGCAAAGGAAAATATTTCCTTAGGCGTTTTTTCTTTACTATGAATCAATATGCCATCTGCACCAGCTTTAGAATATATCTCAGCTCTTCTCAGTGCATCCTTTAAACCTTTGCCTACAATAAAACTTTCAATTCTAGCAATCACCATGAAATCATTATTTTTTCTAGACTTGCAAATTTGCTTAATTTTTTTAGCAAAAAGTTCTGGTTTATCTTGTTTAGTACCAGTTTGATTTTTAAATAATGAATTTTTTTTTAATCCAATCTTATCTTCCATAATTATTGCCGATGCTCCACATCTTTCTAGTGATCTAATTAAAAAAGGTAGATGTTCTAGTTGACCACCATTATCAGCATCAAAAACTAAGAGTTTTGTTGTAACTTCCATGAGGTCATTTAAAGAGGAAAGTCTTGTAGAAAAATCTACAGATGAATTATCTGGTTTTCCTTTTGTAGCTGAGTCAGTCAAGCTCGATGACCACATACCATCAAATTCATAGCTGCTATTATTTTTTATGACTTTTGTATTTTCAATAATAAGCCCAGTTAAAGAGTTGTGAGATTCTAATATTCTTACAATATTTTTTGAATTAATTAATCTTTTTAATCTTGAAACCCTATTATTGGGTGATGAAAAAATATTTGATATCTTATTTTTAATTTCAGTTGAAGAGATATTTTTCGTATACTTTGGTTCAATAAGTTTTCCAGACCATTTCTTTAATGTTTTTATTACTCTATCTCTTGTTTTTTTTTGTACACCGCTCTTCCAATCGTCACCATGAACAACATAGTTTGGTTTAATTAAATTTAAATTATACACATAATCTAATGTATTTTGAGGAATCACCTTGGTAACATACTTAATGTTTTCAACTACAACTTTACGTTTTTTAAAGTCTAAATAAGGAATATTTTTATACGAAGCTATAGCTTCATCTGTTAATAAGCCGACAATAACATTTCCATATTGGCTGGCAGTTTTTAAAATATTAATATGACCTTCGTGTAAAATATCGGCTGACAAACCCACATAAACATTTTTTATATTTTTCATAGATATTTATAAAATTATTAGTTTATTTATATAGATACAATTTAATTGTCCATTATATAATGGTTCTAATCTTTCTAACTAATTCTTTTGATAATACCTCAATAGATTTTTTAAAATTATTATTAATTATTATATCTGCTTTTTTTGGTAATTCAGGTTTAATATTAATACCTACAATATCGCCACTATTTTTTTTATGGTAAATTTTCTTTTTGTTGGCGTTAATAATTGTTTTTATATTAGTTTTTATATAAATTTCTAAGTAATTATCTATATTTTTTCTATTCCAATATCTTGTTGAATCCCTCATACCAACAACAGCAAATATCAGGTTAATTTTTTGATTTGTAATAAACTTTGCAAAATTACAATAATATTTACCTAATACTTTTCTTTCCTTAGCGGTGTATTTGTTAAATTTAAAAATTTTTCTTAAATCATCCCCACTAACTAATAGTGTAGGGCCATAATATTTGGCTATATCACTCTTAATCTTTTCTGCAATTACAGTTTTCCCTGAACCAGACAGACCTGTTACCCAAAAAAGCATTCCTTTATTTTTATTGATCTTTTTTTTCATTTTATTTAATTCTTCCATATATGTCTTGATATCTAACAATATCAGTTTCTTTTAATATTGAGCCAACTTGAGCTTCAATGATTTTAACAGGTTTTTTACTTTTGTTTTCGATCCTATGGACTGCACCTAATGGAATGAATATATAATCGTTTTGTTTTTTAGAAAAGCTTTCTTTATTAAGTGTAATTTTGGGGGTTCCTTGAGTTACCAACCAGTGTTCTGATCTGTGATGATGTTTTTGTAAACTTAATATACCTTTTGGTTTAACAAATAATTCTTTAATTAAAAAACCTTTGCCTTCAAATAAATTGACGTACCTACCCCAAGGTCGATAATAAATATTTTTTTTCTTATAATATTTATTCTTATTTATATCATACATTTTTAAGATCTCTTTCCAGCTGCCAAGATCTGACCAAGGAATGTCTAATTTAATTGCGTTAATTTGTTTTGTTTTTTCTAAAATTGCATAGTCAAAAGACTTTGCTGTAGCTTTTTCAAATGAAGTTTTATTTAAATAATAAGTATTATCTTTAAGTCTTGCTTTTGAAACTGCGTTAACACAATTTTTATATATTGTTGGTTGATATTTCTTAAAGTTATTTATTATTGAATCTTTTCTTAAAAAAAACATTCCAGAGTTCCAGTGCCCTTTTTGTTTGATAACTTGTTTAGCTTTAGCCTCTGTGGGTTTTTCAATAAATTTTGTTACTTTGTTAATATTTCCTTTAACTTTTTTAGTTATAAAATAACCATACTCACTAGAAGGAGCTGTTGGTTTAATGCCAAAAATAAATATATTTTGGTCAGTTAAATTATCTTTATTTTTATTTATAGCTTTATTAAAAATACTTTCTTTTTCTATTAAATGATCAGCTGCGAAAAACATTAAAGGTTGTTTATTTGGAATATCTTTAATTAGCGCTGAAGCTAGGATTGCTGGTGCTGTATTTCTTTTAGATGGCTCTAGTACTATTTTATAGTTTTTAACTTTAAACTTTTTTAGGTAACCTTTTACTAATTTTAAGTACTTAGCGTTTGTACTGATAATTGGATAATCAAAGGTTGGGTTTTTAACTCGTTCTAAAGTTTTTTCTAATAAACTCCATCCACCAAAATCAATAAATTGTTTTGCTAAATTATTTTTTGATTGTGGCCACAGTCTTGTTCCAGCTCCACCACATAAAATAACGGGTCTAATTTTCATTAAATATCAGCGTAAACTTTTACTTCTTTTCTTTTACCAGGATGTGTTGGCGCACCTAAATAGGCAGGTCCTACTGTTTGAGCATACTTCCAAATAGTTCCAGATCCAAAACTTGATTTTTTTGGTTTCCATTTTTTACGTCTCGCTGCTAATTGTGATTTGGTTAATCTAACGTTAATGGTTCCTTTTTTAGCATCAATATCAATAATATCTCCATTACGTAATAAAGCTAGAGGGCCTCCTAAAGCCGCCTCAGGACCAACGTGCCCCACACAAAATCCTCTTGTAGCACCAGAGAACCTTCCATCAGTAATTAGAGCAACCTTCTCACCCATACCTTGTCCATAAATGGCACCCGTTGTTGAAAGCATTTCCCTCATGCCAGGACCACCTACTGGACCTTCATAACGGATGATTATTACGTCACCTTCTTTATATTTTTTATTTTGAACCGCATTCATTGCTGCTTCTTCGTTATCAAAGCATCTTGCTTTACCAGTAAATTGAAGTTTATTTAACCCAGCTATTTTAACAATACCCCCATCTGGAGCTAAATTACCTTTAAGACCAACAACACCACCGTCTGGTGAAAGAGGATTATCATAAGCTCTTAAAACTTTTTGTTTAGGATTAAATTTAATATTCTTTAGATTTTGTTTCATCGTCTTTCCTGTAACCGTCATACAGTCACCATGTATAAATCCACCATCATAAAGTGTTTTTAATAACATCGGAACTCCACCAGCTAACCACATATCTTTTGCAACATATTTTCCACCTGGTTTTAAATCAGCAAGGTAAGGAGTTTTTTTAAATATTTTAGCAACATCCATTAAATCAAATTTAATTCCAATTTCATTTGCAAGAGCAGGTAAATGTAAAGCAGCATTAGTTGATCCACCCGTAGCTGCTACAATTGTTGCAGCATTTTCTAAAGATTTTTTTGTAACAATATCTCTTGGACGAATATTTTTTTGCAATAAGTTCATCACAGTTTTTCCGCTTAATAATGCATATTTATCTCTTTCTACGTATGGAGCAGGAGTTCCTGCTGAATATGGTAAGGCTAAACCAATTGCTTCAGAGACACAGGCCATAGTGTTTGCAGTAAATTGACCACCGCAAGCACCTGCACTTGGACAAGCAACATGTTCTAATTTTCTTAGTTCTTTTACAGACATCTTACCAGCAGAGTGTTTTCCAACTGCTTCAAAAACATCAACAACTGTTACATCTTTACCTTTGTATTGACCTGGCAAAATAGAACCACCATAGATAAATACACTTGGAACATTTAATCTAACCATTGCCATCATTAATGCAGGTAATGATTTATCACAACCAGCAATACCTACTAATGCATCATAACAGTGACCACGCACAGTAAGCTCTGTTGAGTCAGCTATAATTTCACGCGATACTAAAGAAGATTTCATTCCCTCGTGTCCCATTGCAATACCATCTGTTACAGTAATTGTACAAAATTCCCTTGGTGTTCCACCAGAAGCTCTCACACCTTTTTTAACTGATTGAGCTTGTCTCATTAAAGCAATATTACAAGGAGCAGCTTCATTCCAAGTTGATACAACGCCAACAAATGGTTTTGCTACATCTTTTTCAGTTTCACCCATCGCGTAGTAAAAAGATCTATGCGGAGCTCTATCAGCACCTAATGAAGTATGTCTGCTTGGTAATTTTTTCTTATTAAATTTTGCCATTATAAACTTTCTATTGTTACTGATATTCTTTTAATATCATTTTCTAAATTATTATAATTAGTTTTTTCTTGTTCAACAATATTTTTTGGTGCTCTATCAGCAAACCCTTTATTATCCAATCTTTGTGATATTTTTTTCATTTCCTCTTGGTATTTATCTTGTCTAGTTGTTAAGCTTTCCTTAATTAACTCTAAATCAACATCCACAGCAAAATACACTTTAAATAAATCACCAGAAACCATTAATGTGGCAGCAGGTTTTTTTAAATCTTTATCAAATAGATTGTTAATTCGACCTAATTTTTTTAGAATGATTTCATTTTCAATAAAGAATGATTGTTCATTTTTACTAATGCCTTCTATGGAAATATCAATAAATGATCCCGGACTTACACTTAATTCATTTTTAAAAGATCTTAATTCAGAGATAATACTAATAATCCTTTCAACTTGATTTGTGCTTGAATCTTTCAGGGATTTACCAATTGGCCAATTAGCTAACATTAAAAAATCTTTACCAGAAGTATCAAACTTATTTTTAAGCCAAATTTCCTCTGTAACAAACGGTATAAAGGGATGAAGCAATATAAGGATTTGTTTAAATATATAAGCAGACACTTCTCTTACTTCTTGTTTAGCAGTTTCATCTTCAGAAAATAGTATAGTTTTAGACAGTTCTAGATACCAATCACAATAAGAGTGCCAGGCAAATTGATATGCATTTTTTGCAGCTTGATCAAACCTATAATCTTTCAAGTTTTTTTCAATTTTGTCTTTAGCTTCAATTAATTCTGAATAAATCCATTTATTAATATTAATTGTTAAATTTGGTGTTTTATCAATTTTTGTAAAATTACAATTATTGGTAATTAAAAAATTATTAGCATTCCATAATTTATTTAAAAAGTTTCTGTAACCTTTAACTCTATCCTCAGAAAGTTTTACATCCGTTCCTGGGGAAGCCATTGAAAGTAAAGTAAATCTTAATGCATCAGCACTATATTTTTCAATCAAATCTAAAGGGTTAATTACGTTTCCTTTTGACTTAGACATTTTCTGCCCCTTCTCATCTTTAACAAGGGCATGAACATAAACATCTTTAAAAGGTTCTTTATCTAAAAATTCCATTCCAAACATAATCATTCTAGCAACCCAAAAAAATATAATATCAAAACCTGTAACTAGAACTGATGTTGGATAAAACTTATCAACGTATTCTTTATTATCTGGCCAACCTAATGTTGCAAAAGGCCATAGTCCTGATGAAAACCAAGTATCCAAAACATCTTGATCACGAATTAGATCTACATCTTTATTGTAATGTTTTTTAGCATCTGCTTTTGCCTCATCTTCATTTATTGCAACAAAGATCTTTTTATCAGGACCATACCAAGCAGGTATTTGATGACCCCACCATAGCTGTCTTGAAATACACCATGGTTCAATATTATTCATCCATTGAAAATAAGTTTTTGACCAATTAGTAGGGAAAAAATTAGTTTTTTTAGAGCTAACAATTTCTTTTGCTTTAATTGATAATTTCTTTGCATCTACAAACCATTGTTCAGTTAAAAATGGTTCAATTATTGAATTGGATCTATCTCCATAAGGAACTTTGTTTTTTATATTTTCCTCTTTAACAAAAAATTCTTTTTCTTTAAGTTCTTTTAAAATTCTCTTTCTTGCTTCAAATCTATCAAGACCAATATAATCTTTTGGTGCATTTTGATTAATTTTACCTGCTTTTGTAAAAATATTTATAATTTCTAAATTATTTCTTTGTCCAACCTCATAGTCATTAAAATCATGAGCTGGAGTAATTTTTAAAGCACCGGTACCTTGCTCTGGATCAGCATAATCATCTTCAATAATTTTAATTTTTCTACCAACAATCGGAATCGTTACAGATTTTCCAACTAATTTCTTAAACCGGTCGTCTTTAGGGTTTACAGCAATGGCTGTATCACCGAGCATAGTTTCTGGTCTTGTTGTTGCTATTGTAATAAAATTACTAGAACCATCTATAGGGTATTGAATATAATAAATCTTAGAATTAACCTCTCTTTGATCAACTTCTAAATCTGAAATTGCAGTTTTTAATACTGTGTCCCAATTAACTAATTTTTCTGCTTTATAAATTAAACTTTTTTTATGAAGTTCAACAAAAACTTTTAATACAGATTTTGAAAGGTTTTCGTCCATCGTGAAAGCATTTCGAGACCAGTCACATGAACAGCCTAATTTTTTTAATTGATTGATTATAATATCACCATATTCATTTTTCCATTCCCAAACTTTTTCGATGAATTTTTCTCTACCGATTTCATTTTTATCTATGTCATCAGCAGTTAGTTTTTTTTCGACTAAGGCCTGTGTAGCAATTCCAGCATGATCAGTTCCTGGTTGCCATAAAGTTTCATAGTTATTCATACGGTGGTATCTAACCAAAAGATCTTGAATTGAATTATTTAGAGCATGTCCCATGTGAAGACTACCAGTTACATTTGGTGGGGGTATAACTACTGAAAATTGCCTCTTATTTTTAATGGGTTTAAATAAATTATTTTTTTCCCAATAAGAATAGATCTTATCTTCAACGTCTGTATGTATGTATTTATCGTTACTCATAGTGTAATAAGTTTATAATTTAATAATATGAATTAACAATAATCATTTTGAAAGCTTATTTGGTAGACTAATTTTATATATTTAATATATAAAAGGCTCTCTATTTGTTTTAAAATGAGGTGTGAAGGCAACGTGGCGGAATGGTTACGCAGAGGATTGCAAATCCTTGTATCCCAGTTCGATTCTGGGCGTTGCCTCCAAAAAAAAATCTTGTTTTAGTCTTAAAAAAAAGTAAGTTGTATTTTTTATATTCCTCGGTAGCTCAGTTGGTAGAGCAGTTGACTGTTAATCAATTGGTCGCAGGTTCGAGTCCTGCCCGAGGAGCCATAATTGTAATCTTAAAAATTTTTTATAATAATAAATTTATTTAAGAGTTTTATAAATAGCCTTAATTTAAACTGCTCTTGGAATTTTAATAGGTAAAATTTCTAATGCTTTATTAAATTTCAACTTTTGGTCATTATTAAGTTCTGAATAAACTTTTATTAAAAAATTGTAGTTAATGTTTAAGTGGTTTTTCTCAGATTTTTCAAGATTAATTGAATATTCAGGAAAATCTTCAAAAAAATAACTAACCTGGACTTTTAAATAATTTGCTAATTGAAGTAATCTTATTGAGCTAACTCCATTGGTGCCTTTTTCATATTTTTGGATTTGTTGAAATGTAACATTAATTGCTTTTGCTACCTTTGTTTGTGTTAGACCTAAAGCTAATCTTCTTAGCTTTAACTTATTACCTAAATGTTTGTTAAAATTATCTTCCATTAAGACCCCTCTTAAAGTTAATTTAAAAAGCCTATTGAACTAATTTTTAGATCTAATCGCAATAGAAAAATTTTTTTTTTTTGAGTAATTAACTATGCATATTTAAATAGTGTCAAGACATTATATGAGTACATTAAGGAATATTTTTGTTGTAGTATGTGGAAAAAGTTAGCCTACAAAATCTGACTTAAGAAAAGTTTGGTACGATCACTTTTTGGATTTGCAAAAAAATCATTAGTTGCTGCTTTTTCTACAATCATTCCCTCATCCATAAAGATCATTTGGTCAGCGACTTCTTTAGCAAAACCCATCTCGTGTGTTACAACGATCATAGTCATACCCTGCTTTGCTAAATTAACCATAACATCAAGTACTTCTTTAATCATTTCAGGATCTAAAGCTGATGTTGGCTCATCAAATAACATAATTTTTGGCTCCATACAGAGGGCTCTAGCAATAGCAACTCTTTGTTGTTGTCCACCAGAGAGTTGTCCTGGAAATTTTTGGGCTTGATCTAAAATTTGTACTCTCTCAAGGTGTTCTAATGCTAATTTTTCCGCTTCCTTTTTGGACATTTTTTTAACCCATATAGGAGCTAGCGTACAGTTGTCTAGGATTGATAAATGTGGAAATAAATTAAACTGTTGAAACACCATTCCAACTTCAGCTCTAACTTGCTCTATGTTTTTCGTATCTTCAGAGATTTCAGTACCATCTACGATGATTGATCCCTTTTGATGTTCTTCAAGTCTGTTAATACATCTAATTAAAGTTGATTTTCCAGATCCAGAAGGTCCACAAACAACAATTTTTTCTTTTGGTTTAACTTCTAGGTCGATATCTTTTAAAACCTGAAAATCACCAAACCATTTATTAACTTTTTGTATTTGAATAATTGAATCTGACATAATTATCTATCTGTTTTATATTTTAATTCTAAATTTT
>Ga0209502_10003936_pt1 | contig 11397 bp, 12 predicted proteins | sample ArcticOcean_MG_C_10_FD_187442 | JGI IMG/M metagenome (GOLD analysis project Ga0209502, IMG submission 187442) | Marine microbial communities from western Arctic Ocean - ArcticOcean_MG_CB11_90 (SPAdes) (version 2) | ecosystem: Environmental > Aquatic > Marine > Oceanic | place: Arctic Ocean...
TGGCATTAGGTTTTCTAGGATTTTGAATCCCAACTACCCATTCACGTTCACCATGCTTACCAAATGCTAATATATTGCCACCAATATTTATCAGTGCGTTCTTGATATCATTTTTTGTAAGTATTTTTTTTGCCTGATCTAATGCATAGCCTTTTGCATAACCACCTAAATCAATTTGAATATTATGATTATTACTTTTCAATATCTTCTTCTTAATTTCAATTGATTTCATTGACAGTTTGGACGAAACTAAATCCTTAATAGTGTCAGGATTTGGAATCACTTCCTGATTGTATTCATTGGAGTGGAATCCCCATAGCTTAATTAGCTTACCTATAGACGGATTGAATAATGATTCTGTTTTGATTTCAAGACTTTTAGCATTGTTGAGAATAGATATGACTTCATCATCATTAATGACTATAGATTTTTTCCTTGAAATTGCATTATTAATGTCAGTAATAAGGCTTTTTTCCCAAGGGTGAAGCAATTTATGTAACCGATGAAATTCTTTAAAGATTTCACCTGAAACTTTTTCAGCATTAATCTCAGATTCACCATAAATTTTTATATCAATCATTGTTCCAAAAACAAAATCTTTTTCATGGTATATCTTACTTTCGCCACAGCCTAATAAAAAGGCTATCAGAAAGAAAATAAGGAGGTTATTTGAATGCATTAATAATATATTGTGCAGCTTTAAAATTTGTTTGTTCTTCAATTTCAACAATTCCTGTAGGGCTAGTTATATTAATTTCAGTTAAGTAATTACCAATAATGTCTATACCTACAAAATTAAGTTCATTTTTGATTAGGAATGCTTTAAGACTTTTGACTATATTTTTATCTCCCAATGTTAATATTCGAGCTTCTCCTTTACCACCTTTTGCTAAATTGGCTCTAATATCATTCTTGGATGGTATCCTTGCGAGGGCAAAGGGAATAGCCTCACCTTTGATTAAAATAATTCGCTTATCTCCCTTACTAATTTCAGGTATATACTTTTGAATCATAAGCATTTTAATACCATTTTTTGTTGAGGTTTCTAAAATCGCATTTAAATTTTTATCATTTGGGGTAAGCATGAAGATCCCATTTCCTGCCATCCCATCTAGAGGTTTTATTACTACTTTCTCCTCCTTATTTATAAAATTATTTATCTCCTCAGCTTTGCATGAGACAATTGTAGGGGGTATAAGATCTTTAAAATTAAGTATTGATAATTTTTCATTATGATTTCTAATTGATGTTGGGTTATTAATAATTTCGACATTAACATTTTGAGCATGTTCGAGAATGAATGTTAGATTTAAATAACTATCATCAAAAGGCGGATCTTTTCTTATAAATACTTTTGAAAAGTACTGAATTTTATTTTTTAATTTGAGTTTGTTTTTTAATAGTGCGTTAATAGAAGAGATATGATAACTATCAACAATTACATTCCTATTTTGATTGATAGACAGAGAATTAATATTTGCATAATGAGCTTCAATACCTTGATTTAAGCATTCTTTTATTAGTGCAACGGTTGAGTCTTTGTAAAAAGTGAGTGTTTCTGGGGCGTCAATGATGAATAGATATTTCATGATCATTTAGTTTTGAAGTTCTTTGGCAGCAGCAAGCAAGGCTAATCTTGCTATGACCCCATAAGCATAAAATCGATTAGCTTTATCATCACAGGGCCTTCCTTGATCTGGCATAAGGCAGGACGTTTCAAAAGATACTGGAACAAAATGCATACCTGGTGAATTAAGGTTTTCATCTTTTTCTTTATTAGTATGGACCCGATAAAAACCACCAACGACAAAATGATCGATCATATAGACAACAGGCTCGGCAACTGAGTTATTAATAGTTTCTTCTGTATGAACCCCTTCCTGGATAAGAACTTCTGTAACTTGTAATCCCTCCTTTACAACAGACATTTTTTTTCTCATTTTCCGATTAAGATTAATGACTTCTTCGCTACTCTTAATTGTCATTACCCCCATACCATAAGTTCCTGCATCTGCTTTAATGACAACATATGGCTCATGAGCAATATTATACTGAGAATATTTTTTTTTAATTTTTACTAATAATTTTTCAATATGTTCGGCTAATTGAATTTCTCCTTCTCGCTCAAGAAAATTTAACCCACCTAGTTTTTCATAATATGGATTAATCAACCAAGGATCAATTTTAGTGAATTTGGCAAATTCATCTACTATTTCATTGTAATAATTGAAGTGCGAAGACTTCCTCCTAGTGGGCCATCCAGCTGAGAGGGGAGGGACAATATGTTGGTCAAGATCTTTAAGTTTTTCTGGAATACCGGCTGAAAGATCATTATTCAAAATGATAGCGCATGGTCTAAAAATTGAGGAATCATTATTTTTTAAAAATAACCTGTGATTTTCTTTGAAAATTGGCTCAAGTTTTATCGAATTTTTTTCATCAATTTGGATTATTTCTTCTTTTTTTATATCTGGATGAATGCTTCCAATTCTTACTTCAATCCCAGCATTTTTAAAAATTTCTGTTAATTCAAATATATTTTTTAAGTAAAACATATTCCTTGTATGGTTTTCAGGAATAATCAACACTTGTTTTACATCTGGACAAACTTTTTCTATAGCAATAGAGATCGCTTGGATTGTAAGCGGTGCAAAATCAGGATTTAAGTTATTGAATCCACCTGGGAAAAGATTTGTATCAACCGGCGTTAATTTAAAACCAGAATTTCTTAGGTCAACTGAGGCATAAAATGGTGCGCTGTATTCTAGCCATTGTGTTCTGAACCAATGCTCAATATCACAACTGTGATGAATTATGTAATTTTCTAAATTATATAATTCATCACTTAAGTCAGTTTTTATAATAGGGGTCATATGAACTAAATTCCTTGAGCTTGTTGGTCTGCATGGTAACTACTTCTAACCATTGGCCCACTGGAGACCGATGTGAAGCCTAATAATTCAGCTTCCTTTTTTAGGTTATCAAAATCAATTAGTTCCACATACCTCTCCACAGGGAGGTGATATGGTGTGGGTTGTAAATATTGTCCCAGTGTTAGCATATCCACTTCGTTATCTCTTAAGTCTTTCATTACTTCTAATATCTCTTCATTTGTTTCACCTAATCCGAGCATTAAGCCAGACTTAGTCGGAACTAAGGGCATCCTTTCTTTAAAATTTTTTAAAAGAAAAAGGGAGTGTTCATACCTTGCTCCAGGCCTTGCTCTTTTATAAAGTCTAGGAATTGTTTCTAAATTGTGATTAAAAATATTAGGTGGTTGTTCGGATAGGATTTCTAGTGCTTTTTCTATTTTTCCTTTACCTCTGAAGTCTGGGACAAGTATCTCAATTTTAATTTTATTATTATTTTTTCTAATTTCTTTTATGCATTCATAAAAGTGTTGGGCCCCACCATCTTCTAAGTCATCTCGGTCTACACTTGTTATAACAACATAGTTAAGTTTGAGTTTAGAAATTGTCTTCCCTAAGTTAACAGGCTCATTTATATCTGGGTCAAGTGGTATACCGCTTGCAACGTCACAGAATGGACAGCGCCGAGTACAAATTTCTCCTAAAATCATAAATGTGGCTGTGCCTTGACTATAACATTCTCCAATATTGGGACAGCTTGCCTCTTCACACACTGTGTTGAGTTGATTTTCCTTAAGTAGTCGACTAACTTCGTGAAATTTATCACTATTGGGTAGCTTCATCTTTATCCATGAAGGTTTTGCTAATTTCCCCACCATATTAATGGTTATCGGTAGTCTGGCTATCTTCTCTTTACCAATTTCTTTAATTTTTATTATTTTGTTCATAGTGTTTATTTAATTTTTTAGTAATGATGGAAGCAATTTCATGGCCGGATTTTTCCACAGTGTTTTTAATATTGCACTCAGATAATTGTGCCATTTTTAGGCCATTAAAGCCACAAGGATCAATTATTGTAAATGGGCTAGTGTCCATATCAACATTAAAGCTTAAACCATGGTAAGCGTAATCTTGTTTTATTCTCAAACCAATAGAGCATATCTTTTTTTCATCTATATATACTCCGGGCGCCTCTTTTTTCGAGTATGAAGAAATTTGATTTAATTTTAAAAAATCAATGACAGAATTTTCAAGGATTGATACTAACTGCCTAATAGTTAATTTATTCTTTTTAATATTAATTAGGGTGTAAATAATTAATTGGCCTGGCCCGTGATATGTAATTTTACCCCCTCTGTCTACATACAAATGTGGGATATCCGAATCAGGGAGTACCGAGTTTTTTTTATTTACTCCTGTAGTAAAAACGGGATGGTGCTCTGTTATCCATAACTCATCTTTTGATGAAGGCTCACTTATAAAATATTTCATATCTGCCCAGGTAGTTAAGTAATCTGTACACCCGAGGTACTTTATCTCGATAGACATAAACTATAAAACAAATTTTGTCATTGAATCTTTGGACAAATCAATATATATCTTATCAAGCTGTTCTTGACCAGTTACGTAAACTTTGCAAGTTAGGCTAATATATTTTCCATTGCTACTACCCTTCATTTCAATTTTTGAGGCATCAAAATTATAATTATGTTTTTTTATAATCATAGTAATATTATCAGAGAAGCTTTCATTAGCTTCTCCCATGACTTTTATATCAAAGTTACAAGGAAATTCTATTAATGATTTTTTTTCGTCTTTTTCCATCAGAGGGTATTATTCTGAAATAATAAAACTATTGAGTTGAATTTTTTTTGCAATATTTTTTAAGACTTTTTCTGCAATTTCTTTACTTTTATAAGGCCCAATGGTTACTAAATGAAGAGAATTTTTATTTAATTTTTTTAGGTTTAATACATCCTTAAATTTAACTTGAGAAATTCGATTTATTAAGTTGGTAGCATTATCTTCACTCGAGAAAGCCCCTGCTTGGATATAAAAATTTTCGTCGCTACTTATAATTGAGGAATTATTATGCACTCTATTTAAGTTCACCTTTGTTAATGACGGATTAATTATTTCTATTTTAACTAGCTCACTTCCATTTTTAATAATATCAAGTCGATGAGCTGCTGCGTAGGACAAGTCAACGATTCTGTCGTCAATAAAAGGCCCTCGGTCATTAACTCTAATAATTACTGAGCGTTTATTTTTTTGGTTGGTAACTTTAATGTAGCAAGGAAGGGGAAGAGTTTTGTGAGCTCCGGTCATCTTATACATATCGTATACCTCACCAATTGATGTTTTTCTACCATGATATTTTTTGCCATACCAGGATGCATAACCTTTCTCTTCAAAGGGAATTATCTTCTTCAGGGGGATATACTTTTTATTAAATACAACATAAGGGCGATTAGCCCATTTTGAAAGTGCTTCATACTTTGGTTGAGCATCAACAATTTTGTCTAGATTTTCCGGCGGATTTTCTTCTGGTCCGTCATCAAGATAGTAGGCACCAGATTTCTGAATTTTTGTTTGATTATTGCTAGGCTCTTTATCAAAGACGGTGTCTATAGACTGGCAACCAAAGAGCGAAAATGTAATTATTATATGGTAGAAATATTTATTCATTAGTTAGCAATTAAAGATTTATTTGAATTCAAGCTCATAATAATACCAATCATGCCTAAAGATACAACCATTGATGTGCCACCATAACTAATAAAAGGTAGTGGAGCTCCAACTACCGGCAATAAACCAGATACCATAGCAATATTTACAGCGCTGGAACTAAATAAGGTAAATGCTAATGCGGCTGTAATCAGTCTAGAAAAAGTACTTTGCATATTTATAGCCATATTAATGCATCGATATAATATTATAAAATAAATAATTAAAATCCCAATTACCCCAACAAACCCAAACTCTTCTCCATATACTGAAAAAATAAAATCAGTAGTTGTTTCTGGAAGAAAGTTAAGTTGAGTTTGGCTACCATATAACCATCCTTTACCTAAGAGCCCTCCAGAACCAATTGCAATCATTGATTGAATACTATGGTATCCGGTTCCGAAAGGATCTCTGCCTGGGTCAAATAAGCTTAAAATTCTATTTTGTTGGTAAAGATGTAATGTTGACCAGAGGTAGGGCATGGAAACTAAAAAACTAGCAATACTAGCCAAGATAAATTTTATTGATAAACCAGAAAGAAAAATTATAATTAAACCAGAAAGAAAAATTAGTATAGATGTTCCTAGATCAGGCTGTTTAAATATAATTGAACATGGTATGGCTAAGATAAAAAATGCCATTGTATGTGTTTTATAGTTTATTGTATTTTGAAATCTATTATAAAGCCAAGCAAGCATAAGCGGGATAGTTATTTTAATAACCTCAGAAGGCTGTAAGTTGAAAATAAATAAATTTAGCCAACGTTTTGCGCCATGGCTTTCAAATCCAAAAAATGAAACAGATATTAATAAAATTAAGCTGAATATATATATATGTGGTGCATAAAAGATAAACTGTTTAGGGTTTATGTTACTTAAAAAAACTAGAAAAATAATCCCAAGAGAAATATTTGTTAATTGTCCAACTAGTAGACTAATATTTTGTTGGCTTGCGCTTGAAAGTGTTATTAAACCGACGATAAGCAAAAATATAATAAGTGTGATTAAGAAGCGATCAATATTTTCAAATATTTTCAAATATTTTATCATTTCCATTAGTTATTCTCACTAAGGTAGGTATCAAAAACTTTCTTAGCTATTGGGCCAGCCGTTGATCCACCATGACCGCCATTTTCAACTACGATAGCTATTACAATTTTAGGATTTTCAGATGGCGCAAAAGCAATAATTAGAGCATGATCTTTTAGCTCATCCCGAAGATTTTCTTCATCATAAACCTGACCTTTTTTCAATCCAAATACTTGCGCTGTGCCTGTTTTAGCTGAAATATTATATTCAGTGGTGCGCCCAATAAACGCAGCTGTACCACCTTCTTTTGTAACTAGAGACATACCTTTTTTTATTAAATCTAAATTATCATCAAGGATTGCTAACCTTTTAATGTTTGAAGAAAGCTCAGTGTTTTGGGGGGCATATTTTTTTTGTAGATGAGGAATTATTTCGATATTAGGGTTAATTAGTTTAGATGTTGCTAAAGCTAATTGTATTGGTGTTGTTTGCGTATATCCTTGACCAATCGCTGTAATTGCAGTTTCACCTTGGTACCATTTTTTATTATATTTATTTTTCTTCCATTTAGCTGAAGCAACTAGCCCTTTTTTTTCATTAGGTAAATCAATATTTGTCTTACTACCAAAACCAAACCTTCTTAGGACAACATTTAACTTAGGGATACCTAATTCAACCCCAAGCCCATAAAAGAAAGTATCACATGAAACAGCAATAGCTTTTATGATGCCGACTTCTCCATGACCACCTTTTTTCCAATCGCTAAAAGTTTTTGACTGATTTGGCATATTATAAAATCCCTTATCTTCAATCACAAAAGGAGGGCGTCTAATATTATTTTCCAAAGCCGCAAGTGCAACAAATGGTTTGAGTGTAGATCCTGGCGGATAAAGTCCTGATATCACTCTATTAACTAAAGGTTTATGAATGGAATCATTAAGCCTTCTCCAATTATTCTCATCAATTCCATTTGTAAATAAATTAGGGTTAAAAGAGGGCTTACTAACATAAGCCAATATTTCGCCATTGTTTGGATCCATTGCAATCATTGCCCCTTTATAATTACCAAAGGCTGTCTCAGCAACTTTCTGAATTTTATAATCAATATTTAAATATATATCGTCACCATGTTTTGGGGGGATAGTTTCGATTATTCTTAATACATTATTATTTGCATCAACTTCAATTTTTTTATATCCAGGAGTCCCATGTAATTTATTCTCATAAAAATATTCAATGCCTGTTTTTCCAATATGATCTAATCCCCTGTAGCTTTCATAATTATTTAATTTTTTTAACCTCTTGATATCTGATTTATTAATTCGATTTATATAGCCAACAAAATGAGCCCCTGATTTTTGTTTAGGGTAGGCTCTGGAAAATTTATGCTTTAAAGTAATATCCGGATATTTGTATTGGCTAGATACAAAATTTGCCACCTGAACAGCGGACAAGTTTCCTTTTATGGGTATGGTTGAAGAATAATGACTTTCACTAAGAATTTTATTATATTTCTTAATGTCATATTTAGTTATTTTAACAATAGGGGATAATTGTTGCTTTATCTTATCTAGACTTGGTTTTCTTTTCGGATCTAGTTCTAAGGTATAAATTAGTTTGTTTGCTGCAAGTATCTCACCATTACGATCAAGAATCTGACCTCTAATAGGAGCAATTGGAATAATCTTAACGCTATTATTTTTCGCAAGAGAAGAGTAAGCATTGAATTGTATTATTTGTAAATAAAAAAACTTAATGATTAATATAATAAATATAACAATAATTAAAAAAAGAAGAAAATTTAATCTTTGTTTGAAGATGTACTTAAATTGGTATGAATCCATATTTTATTATTTAGTAGTGAAAGTATTAATAGTAAATTTAAGAATTAGAAGTATAAATAAAGTTAAGATAAATTGATGAAATAACAGACCTAAAGGGAAGATAATATCGTGACTCTGAGATGTTGCCCATAAAACAAAAAAACTGAATAATATTATAAAGCTAGATAGGCTTAATATTTGAGTTTCAGTTTTGATAATTAATATTTTACCAATTAAAAAATTTAAAGCATAAATGCTTATGAAAATCAAAGTGTACTGGCCTAATATTTGACCAAGAATTAAATCAACTAGTAATCCAATTATAAATAATTTGGATAGGTTCAAGTTAGCTTTTTCCAATACAACAAATATTACAATAAGTGCTATAAAATAATTTGGCATACTACTAGGATTTTCTGTCCATGGAAGAGCAACGTTGGATAAAATTAATGACACTAACGCGAGAATTGTTATTAAATAATTTTCTTGTCTTTTTTGAATGATTGTTTTCTTAGTCATTTTTTTTTATTTTGAGAACAGTAATTTGAGAATAGCTTGTTGGTTGAGAAAAAGGCTGAATTAATATATTATTAAATTTAGGAGATTTAGTTGGCTCAATTGCAATAACTTTGCCTATATTTATTCCCTTCGGATATATTTTATCAATACCAGATGTCATAAAAATATCATTAACTTTCAATTTGGAACGTGCTGGAAATAGCGGAATTTCTAATTCACCGTTACCATTTCCGTATAAAATTACATTTTCTTTTCCACTATCTTTAATTGCTGGAACAGCGAATTTTATCGAGGTAAGAGGTTTGATTTCGCTGTAGCTTTTCGTAGAGTTTATTATTTGACCAACTAAGCCATTATTATTAATAACTGGGGCTCCATTTCTAATTTTATCTTTTATACCTTTATTAATTGTAATGACTCCATATCCGTTCTTTACATTAGGTAAAATTATTTCTGCATTCACACCTACTATATTGAATTTTTTATGAATCTTTAGTTTATTTCTGAGTAATTTATTTTCTGATCTGAGTAATTTATTTTCTTGATTCTTAATTGATAAGTAATAAATATTTTGCTCTAGAGTTTTAATTTTTTCTTCAAGTAATTCTTTTGTTACGAGGTTATTTTTTACTTCGAGTAATAGGGTTTCTGGTAAATTTATTAGGAAGTTAACGGGTGTATTTATTATTGATATTTCTGCTTTAATTTCGTTTGAAATTTTGTAACGATAATCTAATCCCATTATTGTTAAGCACAAAATAAATAGAATTAAGAAGTAAAATAATGGGAAAGTGTTTCGATTAAAAAGTTTTAAATTGTTACTTTTTTTACCTTGTGCCATTTTTAATCATTAGCAAATGAATTTTTAAAGCTATCAAGATTATCCAGGGTCATACCACAACCTCGAACTACACAAGTAAGTGGCTCCTCAGCAATTATTACTGGAACCCCTGTTTCCTCCATTAATAATCGATCAAGATTGTGTAATAAAGCTCCGCCGCCTGTAAGTACCATACCATTCTCTGATATATCTGCTGCAAGTTCTGGAGGGGTTTGTTCCAAAGCAGTTTTGACTGCTCCAACAATTGCATGCAAAGGGTCAGAAAGTGATTCAAGGATTTCATTGCTACTGATACTGATTTTTCTCGGCAGCCCTTCAGCAAGATTTCTTCCAGTTACTTCCATTTCCATTAAATCTGCCATAGGAAACGCACTACCTATCTGGTTCTTTATCTTTTCAGCTGTTGGTTCGGATATTAATGTCCCATAATTTCTTCTCATATAATCAATTATTGCTTGATCAATTTTGTCTCCACCCACCCTAGCTGAGCTTGCGTATACGATACCCCCAAGAGATAAAACACCGACTTCTGTTGTTCCTCCACCAATATCAATAACCATTGATCCAATAGCCTCATTGACTGGGAGACCTGAGCCAATTGCAGCTGCCATAGGTTCCTCAATTAAATAAACTTGTTTTGCACCAGCTCTCTCTGCAGATTCTCGAATAGCCCTTCTCTCTACTTGGGTAGCTCCGTAAGGAACACAAATTACAATACGTGGATTAGGAGTAAACCAATTAACAGTGTGCACCCTATTTATAAAAAATTTGATCATTTCTTCTGTGATATTAAAGTCAGCAATTACTCCGTCCTTCATAGGTCTTATTGCTTCTATATTTCGTGGCGAACGACCAAGCATCGTTTTTGCTTCTTTTCCTACTGCAAGAATTGCTAATTTTGAATGTGGCCCATAAGGACCATTTTCTCTTCTCATTGCAACTACTGAAGGTTCATCTAAAACTATACCTTGGCCTTTTAGGTATATCAGCGTGTTAGCTGTACCTAAATCGATAGCAATATCATTATCAACAAACTTTTTAAAAAAATCTTTTACCATTGTTTTATTCTTTCTTTTTATAAAATATATTTAGCTATTAAAAGCAACTCTAAACCCATGTATAATAACTGATTATTAGCAATTTTTAATTAAAAATACTGAATTTATATAAATCATGAGCATAAACAAAGAAGAAATTAGCAAAATTGCACACTTAGCCCGCATAAAAGTCTCTCAGACAGAAGCAGATGAAGTTGAGAAAAAGCTTGATGGCATCTTAGCTTTGATTGAAAAAATGCAGGAGGTTAATACAGAATCAATTGAACCAATGTCTCACGCTCTTGATATAACCCAGCCATTAAGGGAAGATGAAGTAACTGAGAAGGATATCCGAGATAAATCTCTCTCTTTAGCTCCTCATACAGAAAATTCTCTTTTTATTGTTCCTCAAGTCATAGAATAAAAAATGCTTAATTTGTCCTTAAAAGAACTTTCTCAAGCATTAGGAGAAAAAAAATTTACTAGTGTTGAGTTAACTCAATTTTTTCTTAACCGAATAAAAAAACATAATCCGTCACTTAATGCATTTAT
>Ga0209502_10003940_pt1 | contig 11390 bp, 9 predicted proteins | sample ArcticOcean_MG_C_10_FD_187442 | JGI IMG/M metagenome (GOLD analysis project Ga0209502, IMG submission 187442) | Marine microbial communities from western Arctic Ocean - ArcticOcean_MG_CB11_90 (SPAdes) (version 2) | ecosystem: Environmental > Aquatic > Marine > Oceanic | place: Arctic Ocean...
TAAAAGCCCACCCCAACTTAAAAAAAAAGCACCTGTTAAAATAAGTAAATAACCTGGAATCTTGTAGATCAATTTCATTTAAAATCTTTTTAAAATATTTTTAAAATAATAATTTAGGGTTATTGATCTCATAATCATAAAAAAAAGTAATGCTAGCCACAGACCATGATTTCCAAAATTATTAACTAGAAAATGAGAAGAAGTAATGAAGATTATAACTGATATTACCATTCCATTTCTCATTTCAGCAGTCTGAGAAGCTCCAATAAAAATCCCATCAAATTGGTAGCATAGTGAAGCAACCGGAGGAATAACTACAACCCAAATAAAATAATTAAAAGCTAAATATCTTAAGTAATCTAAGTCAGTTAATTGATTAACAATAACTTTAAAAGAAATTAAGTATAAAAATGAAATAATTAAGCCTGAAATAATACTCAGTTGAAATGAATTTTTAACAACTTGTAGGAAAGATTTATCTGATTTTTTTCCTATAGTATAACCTATTACTGCTTCAGTAGAAAAAGCATAAGCATCTAGAAAAAATGATGCTAGCATAATAAATTGCATTAAAATTGTATTAACAGCTAAATAGTTTTCACCTAATTTTGCACTCTGATAGGTAACCCATAAAAAAGAAAAGGTTAAAAAAATAGTTCTAATAAAAATATCAAAATTAATGTTGAATAATTGTAACATTTTTTTTGCATTAAAAATTCTTGTAGATGTCAACTTGATATTAAATTTATTTTTTAAAAGAAAGAAACTGAACAGCAAAAAAATAATGACTGTAACGTAGGCCGAAATTACAGTGCCTATTGCAGCTCCAATTATTTCTAAATTAAAATGAATAACAAAAATTGAACTTAAAATAATATTACCAATACAAAAAATGGATATTCCTAGGCTTGCAATTTTTGTTTTTTGTAATCCTAAGAACAAACCTACCAAGACATAAAGAGTAAGCTCAGCAGGCGCTGAAAGTAATCTGATTGAAATATATTTATTAATTAAAAGTTGAGTTTCTTGAGAGGTTTTAAAATAATGTTCTGTTAATAACAAAATAGGATTTTTTAACAACATTATTAAGATTCCAAGTAGGAGAGCTATAATAAAATTTCTAATAAATATTAAACATATCTCATTCCAATCGTTCTTTCCTAGAGACTGAGAAATTAGACCAACTGTTCCCATACGTAAGAAGCCAAAACTCCATAAAACCATACCAACAACTGAAGTTGCAATACTGATGGCTGCTAGGAACTTTTCACTACTCAAGTGACCCATTAGACCAGTGTCAACTAATCCAACCATCGGTACTGCTATATTAGCAAAAAAAATAGGGACAGCTAGTTTAAAGAGGTAAAACTTGGATGTATTATTTAAGTGCTTCATTTTAGGTCTTTCAGTTAATTTACTCTTTAAATTCTTGTAATTAAATAATATAAACAAATAATTAATGATACTAGAACAACCCATTATCTTACTTCAAATCATATTTATAGATATAGTTATGGCCGCAGATAATGCTGTCATTATTGGTTTGATAGCTGCAAGTTATTCTCCGGATAATAGAAAAAAAATAATAGCATTTGGCGTTGCGGCTGCTTTTATTTTTAGAGTAGTTTTTGCATTAAGCGCTACTTATTTGTTGACAATAGCTTGGATGAAAATTTTAGGTGGTGTTTTATTAATTTGGGTAATCAATAATTTAAGACAAGATTTATTTGAACCTAAAAAAATAAGATCACCTCGTTTAAAGTCTAAAGAGTCTAAAACATTTGGAATGGGTGTTTATCAAGTTTTAATTGCTGACATTACCTTGAGTCTAGATAATGTTTTAGGTGTAGCTGGTGCAGCCAAAAATAATAAAGGCTTGTTGTTTTTTGGATTGATTTTATCTGTAGTGTTAATTGGAACATTGGCCTCGTATTTCGCAAAATTTATTAAAAACCATAGATGGTTAGGGTGGGTAGGTATTGGAATAATTCTAATAGTAGCAATGCAGCTTATTGTTGGTGGCTTAGACAACCTTGGTGTCATAACAATTAATGAAGATTTTAAAATTTTGTTTCATGTATGAAAGATTTCTGTGTTGTGGGCAGCGGTATAGCTGGGTCAACTATTGCTAATTTACTGTCGAAGAAATACTCCGTTGAAATATTTGACAAAGCAAGAGGTCCAGGCGGTAGGGCTTCAAATCGTAGATATATAAAAAATCTAAGTTTTGATCATGGACTGCAATATATATCTCCAAAATCCAAAGGTTTTAAAAAATTCATATTTGATCTAAAAAAAAAAAATGTTTTAAAAGAGTGGTCTGGAACTCATTTAGATTTTACTTTTGAAAAAAAAGAGCCCTTAATAAAATACATAGGATCAAAAGGAAATAATGATATTTGTAAACATCTAATCAAACATGTTAAATCTAATTATCTCGCATGTGTAACTAATATAAAATTTAACTCTAATTACTGGACAATTACATTAAATAATAAAGATAAAGTTTATTTTAAAAATTTAATATTAACATGTCCTTTCCCTCAATTAAAAAAACTGAGCAATAAGTATTTAAATAAAAAAATATTAAATATTAACCCTCAAATGCTCCCAAATATCACAACAATTGTTGCTTATAAGAACTGTCCTCAATTACCAATAAGCACTATTAGGTTTAATGACTCGGTTATAGCTTGGGCTAGTCAAGAAAACACAAAAAATAGATTTAAATCTAATAAAGTTTTATGGACTATTCAGTGTACTGAGAAATTTTCTAAAAAAATTATAAATTTATTTAAAAAAAATAAAAAAAAATACGTACAATTAATTCTTAAAAAATTTGAAGACTTAACTGGTTTTAAAACTAAAAGTGTTTTTTTTCAAAATATACACGGCTGGAAATTTGCATATAAAAAAAATGAGACTAATAGTTTAGAGTCTTTGTGGTTAAATAAATATCAATTGGGTGTATGTGGAGATTGGTTTTCTGGTAATAAAGCCGAACATGCTTGGTTAAGTGCGGGCAATTTATTTATTAAGATAAAAAAAAACCCGTCTAGAAAAATCTAAACGGGTTTTAATTTTTAAATTTTAATTACTTATAACTAAAATTTGTAACCTATTGCAATCTTACCGTAATGAATTGTAGGGTCAGCTGTTACTGTAGTAGTTGTTGCTACTCCATTTGCTGTTCCTAAACCAGTAACTTTAAGTGAATCATATTCAGTCATACCGGCTTCTGTTCTGATATATAAGTTAGAACCCCAAGACATGATAGTACCAAGCGCTACTGTTGTACCTTCCATCTTGCTGATTTTCGTTACATCACCAGTAATATTTACGTCTGATTCAGCATATCCAATTTTTAAAAATAAAGACGAATCTTCAGTCATGTTGATCATAGGAGCTATGTAATAATCAAATGAATCAGAAATTTCAAACGTAACAGACCCAGTATCCTGAGTTGTTTTTGATTTGATTGATGCTGAACCTGGATTAAACATGTAACCTACGTCTAGACCCATTTTGTTAGATCTATCAGTCATGTAACCTAGTCCGTATGAAGTGGTTACTGCTGTTTTACCAACTTGTCCAGTTGAAGTCTCGTTTGGCGTTGTTGCTGTTTCTATAACTTTTCCGTCTAACTCTGAACCAATAGCTGATGTTCCTACTTCTAGGTACACGCCATTAAGGCTCGCTGCACTTGATGCAGTAGTTAAAGCTAGCAAAGCTGCAACTGCAAAAAGAGCTGATTTAATTGTTTTCATATTTATCTTTCTTTTTTTCTTGTTATTTATATATAATTAACTTGCCCAATTAATAACATTTTGAATTTACATTAAAAGGTAAAAATTACTGTAAAATCCTTTCAAACTACAAAAAACCGCGTAAAACCTCCTAAAATAGTGTTAAATTTATCACTATTAGACTCTTTATCTTGACGTCCAAATAACTAGAAGAACTATTAAAATTTAAAAAAAACGATTCTTCTAATTATTTTTGCATTCTGTTTATTGTTAGTTTTATTTTCTTTCTAAAAAAGAAAGGCAAAATAAAACCAACAAAGGTAATGCTCCAGATAACAATGGAAACATTAGACGATATTAGCATAAACCAGTCACCATCGTGAATAGTCATTGCTCTTCTAAGGTTAGATTCCATGTGTTCACCTAAAATAACACCCATTATAATGGGCACTAATGGTATGTCTAATTTTCTAAGCAACCAGCCTAATAGGCCAAACATAACCATAATAATTAAATCGAAACTTGATCCTGAAATTCCATAAATTCCAACAAAAGAAACCATGGCAACGACTGGCATAAGATATTTTGATGGGATTAGTAATATTTTTGAAAAATATTTAACTAATGGAATGTTTAAAATTAACAGAACTATATTTCCTATAAATAGAGCTGCAATCAAGCCCCATACAACATCCGGATTTTGTTTAAATAAAAGAGGACCAGGAGTAACATCTAATGTCATTAACATCGCTAGTAAAACAGCTGTTGTGCCAGAACCTGGGACACCAAGAGCAAGCATTGGTACTAACGCACCACCCGCAGCAGCATTATTTCCTGCCTCGGGAGCCGCTATTCCTCTTTCGTCACCTTTGCCAAAAGTATCATCTTTATTAGAAACTTTTTTCTCAAATGTATAAGCCACAAAGGATCCTAGCGATGCTCCAGCGCCAGGTAGTATCCCTGATAGAAAGCCTAAAAAAGTCCCTCTAAACATTGCGGGTACAATTTTTTTCACAGTTTTAAGTTTAGGAATAATGTTTCCAATTATAATTTTTTTTTCTTCCTTGAATTTTTTTAGGTTCGTATTCTCTATAAAAACAAATACTTCAGAAACGGCAAATAATCCTACGATTACAACTAAAAAATCTATTCCATCATATAATTCAATTATCTCGTAGCTCATTCTAGGAACTCCCGTTTGATGATCAACACCAATAGTAGCAATTCCTAAACCTAAACAAGATGCTAAAACTGTCTTAGCTTGGTTCTTTGAGGCCACACCACCAAGCGTAGCAAAGGCCATGACAAATAAAGCAAAATATTCTACTGGTCCAAATAGTAGAGCAACTCTCACAAGTTGTGGCGCTAGCAAAACTAATCCAATTGTAGCAAACATTGCTCCAAAAAAAGACGCAAGACCAGTGAGTGTTAAGGCTTCACCTGCTCTTCCTTTTTTAGTCATAGGATAACCATCGAGACAGGTCATCATTGCAGGCTCGTCGCCTGGTATATTCAATAAAATAGAAGAAATTCTTCCACCGTACATTGCTCCATAGTAAACACTTGCTAGTAAAATCATTGATGAGGCAGGTGAAAGACCTAAAGAAAAAGATAAAGGAATTAAAATAGCAACTCCGTTTGCCGGCCCTAGACCAGGTAACGCTCCAAAAATTGTGCCTAAAATACATCCTATTAATGCTAGCGTGAAATTTTCTAATGTTAGCGCCACTCTGAAACCGTCTATTAAGAAATCAAACGTCTCCATTAAAATCCTAGAGGCCCTGTTGCGAGTGATAAACCTAAAACTTTTCTAAATAAAATAAAAATTGTAACAGATATAATTAAACCTGCTGTGAAAGCTGAAGATAATTTGGCACCTAATCTCCAGGAAATAAAGCTAGAAGCAAAAAATGTAGAAAAAACAAATCCTATTATAGGTAAAAAAACTGCATACATAATTAAAATTATCGCAGTCATTAAGATCTCAATTATTTTTCTAAATTCAGGCCATTTAGGTTTTATGTCAGGTTTGAAAATAAGAAATAAAGATGATGTTATTAAAAAAAAGGAAACAATATATGGATACATTTTTGGTCCAATATGATCAGAAATGAAACTTTCTTCTACAATGTATGCAGAAAAAATATAAAAAAAAGTTAGTAAAAGCGTAAAAACACCAAATACACGATCATTCATAAGAATTCACAGCGCCTCTTACGAGGCGCTAAAATTTAATTAATTTATTTGATAATGCCGATTTGCTTAGAAATAGTTTGTATTGAAGCAACTGAATTAGCAACAAAAGCTTCAAAAGCTTTTCCTGATAAATCTAAAGGTGCTAAACCATTTTTAGCCATTATTTTTTTCCATTGTGGCGTATCATACATTTTCTTAATCGCTCCAGCCCAAAAATTATAAGCATCATCGCTCATTCCTTTTGGAACATAGAAACCTCTCCAGTTAGCTCCTACAACATTTACACCTTGTTCTTTGGCAGTGTAAAATTTTGAAAAATCACCTGGAAGTCTATTTGGTGAAAGCACAGCTATAATTTTAATGTCTCCTGCATCAACAAAACCTTTGATTTCAGAAACATCACCTGTAAAAATTTTAACATTTCCAGCAAGTAACTGAGTTACAGCATCTCCACCTCCATCAAAAGAAACGTATTTAATTTTACGTACATTTGAAATTCCGTATTCTTTTGCGGCCATTAAAACTTTAAGATGATCCCATCCACCTACAGCAGATCCACCACCAACAACCCATTTTTTAGGTTTTGTTTTAAGATTTTCTAAAAGTTCTCCTAATGTTACAACGTCTGAATCTCCAGCTACTGCTATTACACCATAATCAGCACCTATCGTTCCAACCCATTTAACTTGGTCCATTGAATTTCCTGGATAAGCACCTTGAGCAAGTCTTGTTGCTGTCGCCGCTGAAGCTGCAACGATTAATGAATCGACAGAACCTCTTTTATTAACTACTTCAGCGAAAGCTTTACCGCCACCGCCTCCAGCCATATTTGTAACTTCTAATGAACCATTAATTATACTTAGATCTTGAAGTGCCTTACCTACTGCTCTGCAAGTAAAATCCCAACCACCACCAGCGTTTGCTGGAGCTATGCATTTAGTATTATTTGGCTCAAATGAGAAGCTAGTTACTGTTGAAAATAAAATTAAAGATAAGACTAATGTTATCTTTGATATAAATTTAAACATTTTTCCCCCGTTATGTTGTTATTAATTTGAAGGTATTTCAACTTAATCAACTTAAGGAGTCAAATGATTACGATATTAAAATTGTAGTACAATTTGAGGTTGAATTTAAATAGTCATTAAATAACCCTTATTAGATCATATCTTTTGAAATATAAAATAAATATATTTTGAGCTTAAAATTTATAATTTTTATAAAATTTAAAAAATTCCTGAATCAGAAAGCTTTTTAGGTTTGTTACCTCTTTTAACTTCAATATTTAATTTTTGAATATCGCTAATACTTAATTTTTTTAAATTTTGTACATTTTTCAAAAATTTTCTAGATTCACTGATTGTAATAATACCATCCGTTAAAGATTTAAATTTTTCAATATAGTTAGATCTGGTAAATGGTCTTCTACCACTTGGGTGTGCGTCTGCTAAACCTAATTCACCAGAGATTACATTTCCGTCTTTCATCGAAATCACGACCTTACCCCCAAAACATTTATGTTTTGGATCAGGATGATGATATTTTTTAGTCCATTCCGCGTCTTCAAAAGTTTTAATTTTTTTCCACAGTTCAACTGTACTTTTTCTTTTAGCTCTTTCAGCTGTATAAGATTTATTATGATGCCAAGAACCATCTTCTAATGCAACTGCGAAAATATACATAATTGAGTGATCTAATGTTTCTCTGCTTGCGTTAGGGTCCATTTTTTGTGGATCGTTAGCTCCTGTTCCGATAACGTAGTGCGTATGATGACTTGTGTAAATTTCTATTTTTTTTATTTTTTCAATATTACCAACTCTTTTTTTTAAAATACGCGCAAGATCAATAAGTGCTTGAGCTTGATATTCTGCAGAATGCTCTTTTGTATAAGTTTCAAGAATTGCTTTTTTAGTTTCATTTCTTTCAGGAAGCGTCACTGTATATTCTGCATTTTTTCCTCCAAGAACATATGCTATTACACTGTCTTCCCCTTCATAAATAGGACTGGGTGCGCCTTCTCCCCTCATGCATCTGTCAACTGCTTCTATTGCGAGTTTACCTGCGTGTGCAGGTGCAAAAGCTTTCCAGCTAGAAATTTCACCTTTCCTTGACTGTCTTGTTGAAACTGTCGTGTGTAAAGCTTGTTGAATCGATTGATAAACAACATCGATTGGTAAATTTAATAACGTGCCTATACCAGCAGCAACACTTGGTCCCAAGTGTGCAATATGATCTATTTTATGTTCGTGTAAGCAAATTGCTTTAACTAAATTAACTTGAACTTCGTAGCCTGTTAAAATTCCACGAATTAAACTCATTCCATCACATTTTATTTGTTGAGCAACAGCCAAGATTGGTGGAATATTATCTCCAGGATGAGAATAGTCTGCTGCAAGAAAGGTATCATGAAAATCTAACTCTCGTACAGCCGTACCATTCGCCCAAGCTGCCCATTCACAATGAAATTTTTGTTTACTATCTATACCAAAAATTGTTGCACCATTTTTTCTTGGGTGTGCTAGTGCCATTTCTCTAGCAGAAATAACTGGTTTTCTCGAAAATGAAGCAATGGCAACTGATGCGTTGTCGATTATTCTATTAATAACCATTTCAATTGCATCGCCATTTGGTTTTGATTTATCTGTTGCTATTTCAGCAATTTGCCAAGCTAATTGATTTTTTTTTTCTAAATTAGCAGATGAAGGATGAACTTTAACGTTAATTTTTCTCATTTAATTAAGCTAACATATTTCGAAGGACAAACTGAAGTATGCCTCCATGTTTGTAGTATTCAACTTCGTTTTCAGTATCTATTCTACATAAAAGTTGAATTTTTTTAATTGTTCCATCTGCGTACTTAATTTCACATTCAACTTCTTGTCTTGGTTCAAGACCTTTTTCAATATTTGTAAAACTAAATAGTTCTGATCCTTTAATGTTTAATTTTTTTCGATCAAAACCTTCTTTAAATTGAAATGGTAATATGCCCATACCAACTAAATTTGATCTATGAATTCGTTCAAAACTTTCAGCTATCACTGCTTTAACGCCTAAAAGTTTTGTTCCTTTGGCAGCCCAATCTCTTGAAGAGCCAGTCCCATATTCTTTTCCTGCAACAACTACTAAGTCATTTCCTCTTTTTTTATATTCCATGGCTGCTTCATAAACGCTCATAACTTTGTTTTCTGGAAATAAAGTTGTAACTCCACCTTCGGTACCTGGCGCCATTTCATTTCTTATTCTTATGTTGCCAAAAGTTCCACGCATCATAACTTCATGATTTCCTCTTCTCGCTCCATAAGAGTTGAAATCTTTTTGCTGTACTTGATGACTCATGAAGTAATCTCCTGTAGGGCTATCTTTTTTAATAGTTCCGGCTGGAGAGATGTGATCGGTTGTAACTGAGTCTGCTAGAACTAATAATGGTCTTGCGTCTTTGATTTCAAGGAAACCCTCGGGCTGGTCGGGTAAACCTTCAAAGAAAGGTGGTCTTTTTACATAAGTTGACTCTTCATCCCAATTATAAATACTACTATCAACTGTTTTAATTGAACTCCATTCTTTTGATCCTTCTGAAACGTTTGAATATCTGTTAATAAACATGTCTGCATTAATTGAAGTTAAAATTAAATCTTCTATTTCTTTATTGCTCGGCCAGATATCTTTTAAAAATACATCATTTCCTGATTTATCTTTACCTAGAGCTGTTTTGTATAAATCAAAATGCATTGTTCCTGCTAAAGCATAAGCAACAACTAGTGGAGGAGATGCTAAATAGTTAGCTTTTACATCTGGATTAATTCTACCTTCAAAGTTTCTATTGCCGGATAAAACTGAAACAGCGTAAAGATTTTCTTTTTGTATTGCCTCAGAAATATTTTTATTTAAAGGACCAGAGTTTCCAATGCAGGTAGTACAGCCATAGCCAACTAGGTTAAATCCTAGTTCGTCTAAAGGCTTGTTCAATCCTGCTTTCTCCAAGTAATCAGTTACTACTTGAGATCCCGGTGCTAACGAAGTTTTAACCCAGGGTTTTACTTTCAATCCTTTTTCAATCGCTTTTTTTGCTAACAAACCAGCTCCTATTAGAACACTTGGATTGGAAGTGTTTGTACAAGAAGTAATTGCAGCAATAACAATATCTCCATCTTTTATGCTAAAGTCAGCCCCTTCAACCTTAGCTTCTAAAGATTTTTCTCTTTTTGTATTTTCTTTTTGCACTTTTGCAAAAGCAGTTGATGCTTCTGTTAACAAAACCTTATCTTGAGGTCTTTTTGGTCCAGAAATACTTGGCACAACCGTACTTAAATCTAAAGAAAGTGTATCTGTGAAAATCATATCATCACTTGCCCAAAATCCTTGTGCTTTAGAATAACTTTCGACTAAATCAATTGTGCTTTGATCTCTACCAGAAAATTTTAAATATTTTAAAGTTTCTTCATCGACTGGAAAAAAGCCACAAGTCGCGCCGTACTCTGGTGCCATATTTGCTATAGTAGCTCTGTCAGCTAAAGTTAAATTTTTTAATCCTGCACCGTAAAACTCTACAAACTTACCAACAACACCTTTTGCTCTAAGCATTTGAACGATAGTTAACACTAAATCTGTTGCAGTTGTTCCTTCTGTAAGTTTTCCAATAACTTCAAAACCTATAACTTCTGGAATTAACATTGAAATAGGCTGACCTAACATTGCAGCTTCAGCTTCAATGCCACCTACTCCCCAACCCAATACTGACAAACCATTTACCATTGTTGTGTGACTATCTGTTCCTACTAAAGTGTCCGGATAAGCATAACTTTCGCTATCAAGATCTGTTGACCAAACAACTTTTGATAAATATTCTAAATTAACCTGGTGACAAATTCCTGTGCCTGGAGGAACTACTCTAAAGTTATTGAATGCCTTCTGGCCCCACTTTAAAAAAGAATATCTTTCGCCATTTCTTGAAAATTCTTGAGCTACATTTTTTTTAAATGAATCTTTAGTTGCATACTCATCGACCATTACTGAATGATCAATTACAAGATCAACTGTCGACAAAGGATTAATTTTTTTAGGATCTATATTTTTTGATTTTACTGCATCCCTCATTGCTGCTAAATCTGCAACAGCGGGTATACCCGTGTAATCTTGCATCAAAACTCTTGCTGGTCTGTAGGCAATTTCAGTATTCGAACTCTTGGTCTTCAGCCACTCTTTTAAAGCAACTATTTGTTTTTTCTTTACGGTTATATCGTCTTCATGTCTAAGTAAATTTTCTAATAAAACTTTAAGAGATTTTGGAAGTTTTGAAATACCTTCTAGACCATTTTGTTCAGCTTTTTTTAAGTTAAATATTTTATAAGTTTTTGAAGAAACTTTAATTTCATCTAGAGATTGAAATGAGTTTTTACTCTTTTTTAACATGCGCTATACATAAAACAAAATAACACAAACTATAAGTAA
>Ga0209502_10003975_pt1 | contig 11327 bp, 8 predicted proteins | sample ArcticOcean_MG_C_10_FD_187442 | JGI IMG/M metagenome (GOLD analysis project Ga0209502, IMG submission 187442) | Marine microbial communities from western Arctic Ocean - ArcticOcean_MG_CB11_90 (SPAdes) (version 2) | ecosystem: Environmental > Aquatic > Marine > Oceanic | place: Arctic Ocean...
GATAAATCGAGCGGAAACGGACCTGGGGTCTCAGATGGAATCAATGTACATCCACCTTGACCCCCAGCTGGACTCACTGACAATTCAGAAGCTGCTGCGGCTGCAACAATAGGTGCAGAAATGATTGCTCCACTGGCGAGGCCCAAAGAACGAAGGAATGTTTTTCTTTTCATTCTTGTAAGGTAACCCATTAAATTTCATGTACGAATTCAAAATTAACCAGTGCTAATCGTGTCTCTTCTAATGGTCTTTCTATTGTTTGGGATGCGAATGAACTATAAATAACAGAAATCTGTGAGATTTTATACAGATATATCGATTTGAGTGTAATATTGAGTGAAGTATAAAATGGGTAAGCCGAAAACCAAAAAGAGTAGGCAAATTTTAAAATCATTAATTATGGCCGCAAAAGTATTTATGGTAGACTATAAATCACAAGCAGATTACTGTGTTTATTTTGTAGATTATTCTAGTCAAGAAAAAAACCAACAAATAATTGAAAACGGAAAGTTGGTTAAATATGCGTCTCAAGCGGACTGCAAAGTTTTTATAGTCGATTACAAATCACAAGCTAATATATGTATCGAACGTAAGAACTTCCCTAAATAAGAGTGAAGTAAACGAATATGCTGATAAAAAGCAATAGCAAAACGAACGCATGGGCTTGAAAAAGATATACGACGAAGATGGCAATCATATTGGCCAAATTGATGATGGGAAGTCCTTTTCCAGCGGAGGCAATAGTGACCCTGGATGTGTGTCAGCCATACTTGTGATATGTTTGGCTGGTTTTACCTGGATGGAAGGGCATTGGTCCATGTGGATACTCATTCCTCTCGCAGCAGCGCTGCTGTTGTGGCAGATGTTTCGTTAACCCCTTTTTTAAAGTAAACTGAGTCGCCGTTAATTGAAGATGATTTCGACCCTCCTGTTTTTTTGTCTTCCATAATCTGTATTATTAGGCATAAGAGGTTTTGACTCTCCATTTCCTAAATAATTCAATCTGTCTTTCTTCACGCCTCGTTGAATAAGTTCATGATATATTGTTTCTGCTCTTTTTTCTGAAAGAGCTTGATTGTATTCGAATCCACCCACATTGTCAGTATGCCCTACAATCTGTATATCATTGCTTTTATTATCTTTTATTACTTCCGACAACCTGTCTAAAACATTGCTATTGGATGATCTGACAGTGTATTTGTTAAAATCAAACAACATATCCTCTATCGTAATTATTGGATTGTCATTGAATAAATCGACATAATAAATATCTGTTCTACACTCATAATTAAAACTACCGGATTGTTTTCCTTCGACCTTATATCCATTTCTTAAGTTATGTTCTCTTATCCCTCCATCTCCTAAAAGAGAAGATTCTACTTTATAAGGCAATTTACTTTCTGAAGCCAACATTGCCTTTGATTCTTCATCATACATTTTAAATCCCCAATCGTTATATTCTCCATTAATCCCCTTCCCTAAATTCTTAGGCTGGCTCCAAGTAGTCCAGTTATTCATATCTAACCTTTCTGAAACAAACACATCCTGCTCGCCATAGCCTGGGTGACCATTTGAAGAAAAATATAATTTCGTTTTATCCATACTTAAATAAGGAGTTCTTTCTGCAAATTCTGTGTTAATCACATCACCTAAATTAATGGGTTCAGTCCAATAATCCTCTACTTTTTCACTGATCCAAATATCAGTATTGCCCCAAAATGAATTGTTATATACAAAACCTTTTTGCTGATAATTCCCATCTATTGGATAGCTGTCGGTAACAAATAAAAGAGCATTTCCATTCTCAGCTACAAAAGCATCGGATTCAAAGAAAATAGAATTAATTGGCTGGCCCAAATGCTTCAGATTTTCGTCTTTGAGATTATAGGAAAAAATGTCCCCGTTGAACCAATCTGAATCGCTTCCAGAAGCATCAACCTTAAATGCTTCTTCATACATACCGTAAATAAATAATTCATCTGCAATGATCGCTGTAACTGATTGATGCGTATGATCATTAATTATGGACAATGGAATTGATTCTGTGTAAACACCATTTTTTCTTTTGCTGAACCACACATCCTCCCCTCCATAACTCCTGGTTTTGGTGAAATCGATTTTTGTAGAAAACTGCCCTGTCCGATCCATTCCTACAAAATATAAGATTGAGCCATCCGAATTTGGGACAGGATAATATTCGTTTTGTTTGGTATTTACCCCTTTAGATAGTTTTAATTTTTGATACTTATTTTCTAAAATTAATACCTCTAAGTTTGTGTTTTCTTCCTTGGCAATCTTGACTTCTATAATCTTACTGGGCGCAATGTTATTTGATGCTACAACCTCAACTTTTTGATTGTCAATACATGATGTAAAGAGAAATAACAGGATATAAAGTATATGTTTCATATTATAAATATTCTTAAGTAATTACAGTGATCTGATGCGGGATTTTCTCTTTACTGATTTTCCTATAGCCAAGGAATAATCTGAAACAACACATCGAGGTTAAAAACAGAAATGATAAAGCCTATAAAAAGAATGACAAAAAAGACCGCATGAATAATCGTATATTTTTTTGAAAACAAAACTGACAATAAAAACAGGATTGTAATTCCAATCATTAAGATGATTAAAGTTTGAATATCTTGAAATGTTGAGCTATTTACATCATCATTGAAATATATCTCCCCATTCAATAAAGTATAAATAAATAACGGCACTCCAAATGCGATGCAGATATCAAATAAATTGGACGCCAATGGATTCGCTAGAGAATCATCGACATCCCCACTTTTAGCGTCTAGGGCAGAGATAATCATGTCAGGGACAGAAGATGCCGCAGCAGCAAAAATTAACGCTACAAACATCATTTTCTCAAAACCAATACCGGCGGAAGCATCAAAATTTAAAAAGGAAAGAAATTCAAATTGCACATTGCCTGTAAATAAAACATTGCAAGCATATACTAGAACTAAGCACCAAATAGAAATCTTAAACACACTGATCAAAATTCTCTTCCAAACCCATCTTCTTGATTCCTTATTGGTTTGTTTGTTTTCATCTTTGGCAAACAAGCCCCCTCTTGATAGCAGCAACAAGTAAGCAGCGTACAGTAGGAATAAATAAAAAGAATCTAACAAGCTTATGACACCATCTTGTAAAAAGTAAAAGAGCAGGATCTGGCTAAATAACAAGACTCCTGTATCCCTAACAATCAGTTTTTTATTTATGTGTAAATTGTGGTCATTCTTAATTAAGATCAAGATTACCACTGCTGGAATTAACAGGATATTAAAGATAGCCGACCCTAAAATAGTGGCCAATCCACTACTGAATCCTTCAATATCTTGTAAAATAACCAGGAAGAAAAAAGCTGTAAAAAATTCAGGCAATGAACTGCCTATTGCATTGACAGTTGCTCCCCTTACACCATCTGTTAACTGATGCCCAATTACTTTTGAATATCTGTCAAAATTTGCACACGATTTCCATAATGAATATGATGCCAGAGCAATTAATAAAAAAGGGAATAATATACCTACAGTCATTATTTAACTCCGAAATCAAAAAATAATTTTTTAAGATCTTTCAAGATATCCTCCCCCAAATTTCCCGTTTCTCCTTTCTCTTGAAAACATGCATTAATTGCATCTTTCTTATTCTTATAAGATATGTGGAATTCCTCGGTTAATTTTAAAGGATTGTTCTTCAATTCAAGAAATTCTTCTGCCGACAATCTACTCTCTAAATCTGAAATGATGGGTTGAACAAAACACTCGCATTTAACTGGATCAATATTATCGCCTTCACAGTAAAGCTCGGTTATGCTTTTCATTAAATCTCCGGGCCCGAAGTACTGATATGCAAAATATACCCCGATTAGTAGAATCAAAATTGGCAACACAATTTTAAAGATAAATTTGGAGAGTAATTTAAATACCATCCAGGCTGCTGCAATGGCAATGATGATAATGATGATTTGTGTTAAATCCATGGTTTATTTGTTTTTAATGAAAAAATAATACAGTCCATAAATAATTGATCCTGGAAGTACTAAATAGAATAGCATGTCATTTAGCAAAATTAATATCAATATTAGTAAAACGACAATGATTGTTATCTGAAGAAAAGAGAAATCTGAAATTCTCATCGTTCATTTAATAATTGTTCAACTCGTTTAAAATTTGAATCCGAAAGAGATAAATGTTCTAAAAGAAGATGTTCAAAGTAATTTTTGTTTTGTTGTACCCAATCTCTATTCGCTTCTATAAAACTTGAAGTTAAAGAAATGAAATCATTTTGTTCATCCTCACTCCAATTATCAATAGACGACAACAATTGATTCATCTTATCGTATAATTCTTCTCCGTCTGCAGACATCAAATAACTACCCAATGCTTCAAAATCAGAGCCTATATGCAATTTATCATGATGGAATTCATTGTCTGAATAAGAAATAATCTTATGCAACAATAATAGAACAGATCCAGAAGCAAATTGTTCGTTTAATTGATTGTGATTTTGGGCACCCGATATTGGGGAGATCCGATAATCAGAATGTTCCAAAGTCGTAAAATACTTGTTCTTATTGTCTTCTAACTTTTTCTTTACTGAAAGCTCATCGTTTGTTAAGTTTTGTATAAAAAACCCAGGAAGATTTGATTTTATAGACAACACCCCTAGTCGCTGAGTATTCTCAGCATCCAATGATTCATTATAGTTAATATTATTTAGACCTACTGACATGAAGTAATCATTATAAATATTCTGATCGACATTGCCTATTAATATATTCTTTATACTCGGCACACCTCTTTGTAAAGATTCATTCGTGGTCTTAAGTAAAGGTCTTGAATGATTGTATATCCTTTGAATCTCTTTTTGTATTTCAACATTCATATTGAAACCTATTGCCTGATTTAATAAGAGATTTGTTACACTTATATTACTTACTTTCTCTTCATAAATCTGATTTATCTCATCTTTTAATAAATTCTCAAAGAGCACATTGTTTTCTTGATTAAGATAATCTAAAAAGAGGGCTGAAAGATTAAAGTTAACTTTCTTATTGATTAAACTGAGATGCTCATTATCGCAAATGTTTTCTACTTCTTGCTTCTGAAAAACACAGAAATCAAAAGATGAATTCGTGAATTCATAATTATGGATTTTTTCCTTAATCGCAATTGATTCATCTTTTAAAGATGTTTTATATAAATTTAAATCACTAATCTTTTTCTTTGTATGCTCAATTGTTTCCTCAAGCATATTGTAAGCATATAAATTTTTTTGAAAGCTGAATTTGTATTTCGTTTTATCATCGAAATTATTGACCAGCCTCAGAAATAAAGATGTTTTATTAAGTTGTGCCTTCTTAATAGAAATAACAACAGATTTTATTTTTTTTGTAATTGAATACCATTTATATCCGCCTTTAAGTAAGAAGGCAAAAGGAATAAGAATACTAATTAAGATTCTATATTTAATCGTAGAAAAAAATCTGAAAAAATCATAAAACCAACCTACTTTATAAATAAGTAAGGTGTTAAATAAAATGAAGATGATAAGTACAGCTGTAGGAATTAAGAAAACATCTCTAAATAAAATCTTTTTTCTTATCTCTAATACTATATTCTTCTGATCATACTTCTCAGCAAGGTCATTGTCATTAATCTCAAGATTTTCTTTAAGCAATTTATCTGTTTCATCATACTGATCAGTTCTATCTTCTCGCAATGATCTTCTGAACTCATCCTTGTCAAAATCTAGTCGTATATTATTGCTTAAATCACTATAATCTTTTATGTGTTTCTTATGAAGAATAATCTCCTGATTCAGATTGTCAATCCCCTTCTCTTTTGCTTTATTCTCTTCACTAAGCACAATGAATCTAGCAGAATCTGGCCTCAACGTTTCTAAAGCCTCTGTATTTGATGCTATTTCCAACGTATACTTTTCAATTAACTTTTTCTTATCCGTAAAGTCATCTTTTTCTACTTTCTCTTTCTTTTCTAAATCTCTTAATTCATCACCTAAAAACAACTCTCTCACCTCATCCTGAATGGTGTACAAGTTGTCGTATTCAACGTGAGTACTATCTGACATCAAATGCATGACTTCAGACTCATTGTTATTTAATAACGAACAAAAAAGAATTGCATAATTAATGCCCTCTAAACTATTTGGATCTCTATGATCTTTATCTAACATCGTCTCAATTTGAGAAGAAATAGAGTGTTTTAATCTTTTTAATTCTCTTTCCTTGGCTCTAAATAATGTTTGCTCATAGTCAGACTCTACTGTCTGCAAAAATGTTTTTTGCTCATCTAAAATCGATGAAAGCAAACGAGTAGTTGTTTCTTTGGATAATAATTTTGGGGAGTTAATTAATTGCAAATTATATCTAGCCGTTTCCTCTTGCTCTTTTAGCAATTCCTTTTCCGAATTAAAGGTAAACGGTTTGTAAATATCTGCTTCGTTATTATCCTTATTTATATCACCATGGATATCTGTCCAACGCTCTTTTCTGAAAAATGTTTTTAAACTGCTGTTAATAATTGCCTTTCCAAACTTTTTGTCAAAAGATTGAATTAATGTGCTTAATTCAGAATAGCTAAGATAAAGATTCATATAATCTTTTACTCTTTCTACAGGGAAAATTAAGGTAGAAACACCAAAAGAAGAATACAGACAAAGTTTCCCTTGTTCTGTGATCTTTGAAGACCCTAGCCAACTATTTTTATTAAAATATAATATATCTAGAAAGTGAGCAATACTCTTGTACAAGACTGAAGTATCAACTAAGCTGACACTTTCATCATTAATTTTATCTGCTATCCAAATATTGTCAGAATCCCAACTTGGTCTTATGTGATTAAAAGCTTCTATCTCCTTAAAGAATGAAACCTTCCACAGTAATCCTTCTTCTGATTGTTCATGATTATTATTCTGCGTAGTTAATAATAATGAAACGGAAGTGAATTTATGATAAAACGAATTCCGACCTCTTAATACGGTGAAATACACTGGAAGTAATAAAGGGGACGTAAGATTAGATAAGAAAATAATTTTCGGACCACTCCTATCTAAGCTAAAGTTATTATCTAGTGCAATGTTTTGGTTTCTTTGATTATAAATTTCTGTTATAATCTGATTGATGAAATCAAATAGCTGTGATCTTTTGTTATAGAAGTTAGTAAAATTATTCTCTTTCGTTTCTTCTAAAGAAAACTCCAAATTAACTAGATCATCATTACAGGATAACACACCCGTTTCTGAAATCTTAATGTGTTTAATGAAATTAGAATGAAGTCTATCATTACAATAAAAACTTTTTTCAATAACTCCATCAATTATATCCTCCCCAACACCAGGAAAAGAAATTAGAATGATTGGATGTAATACACTCATCACCCCCCTACATTCAACCCCTCATTTCTAAGTTCTCTCTCGGTATATTTTTCAGTGATAGTACCATTCTCATCTGTTCTTTGCATATAGCTAGTCAGATTTAAATATGCATTGTCTAACGCATAATTGGCAACAGCAAGCCTTTCCCTCCTAATATATTTTATTTCATCCCGAGAACAACTAGTACGCTGTTTTTTAAGGACCATAGGGTCATGAATGGTATCAAAATGGTTTAGCAACATTTTCGAAAGATTCATGGGGTCTCTTCTTAATTCAATTTCGTACTCGCTTTTTACATAATTCACATATTTCTCTTCTTTCTTAAAGAAATCAAATGCAAGGTTTCTATCTTTTCTATGTTGAGAACCTGGCTCAGAAAGATCTATTTGTTCTCCCTTAAATCTAATAATATATTTTGATGTAGTACACTCTATTAAGTTAAGCGCAGAACCTATACCAAAATAAATTTGTGCATTTTCTATTGAATCATCTTTATACAAATCTTGTGCATTCTCAGAAAAGAATGTATCACTATGTGAGAATATGCGTTGTGTTGCTCTAGCTTCATTGACATCATATAGTTCTTTTGACTTTTTTAATGCAGTTAATGCATTAATCGGAAAAGGCCCTTCACATTGGACCATGGTAATTCTTTCTGGATCTCCACTTTTAACTAATCGATCCTTTTTCAAGTCCCAAGTTAAAAAATTCTTATTATCATTAACTACTGAAACTTCTGCGAACTCAGTTGTCACAAAACCAATATTATTAACCTTTGCTACAGCAGTATCAAGAGTAAAACCATTGTCAATGAGTGCACAAGGGCTTGAAGAAGTTTCTAAAAATTCTAATCTGTCCTTAATTTCAGCTTCATCGGAAGACATAACTCCTTCAACGGTCATCTCATCTATAGATGCTATCTCCTCTAGATTTGAAACATATTCTCTAAATTTATTTTTTAGATTTTCTGACTTTATTTCAGCATCCAACATATGTTCTTCAAAATGAAAGTCAGAAATTATACCTGTTAACCTTTCACTAGAAAGAGAAATAGACTGACTAGCCTCATAGGTTAAATCAGTAACATAATTTGCCTTCTTATTATGATAGCTCTTCGCTTTTCTATCCTCCTGACCTAAAGAAACATTGATAGATTGCAGTAAATCACTTTTGGCATTTAACAGCAGTATTTTCTCGTCAATAGTCCCAATGAACTTTAATAACAGTCTTTCCGCAGCTTCCTTTCTAATTACATTCATATTTTCGTTTAGAAGCAATCCTATTTTAGAAGCATAGTTTTCACATTCTTCTTTTATTTTTTCTTCTTTATTCCAAAAATCAATGCTGATGCTATGTTCTTCATTTTTGATTAACTCTTGTTGATCTAAAAGTGTGTGTTTATGGTTTGCCATTGACATTTTATGTGTCGCCGCTTCAGTCTTCATCTCCTCTTTCATCACTTCAAACTGCCCCTGTAAAAAATTCAAAAACAGTAATGAATTATTAATACCTCCATCTTTTTTAAGAATCCCCCTAATTTTCTCCTCTATGGCTTTACCGAAAGACTCTTCCTTGATCACAAAATTCTCTTCTGTAGTCTTCGTGATTTTAGTATCCCACTTGGCAAGAAATGTTGTCCCTAATTCATATGCTTGAACATTACACCCTTTGTTAAATTCAGAAGGGTATAAGTTTCCTTCTGTATCATATTTTAATGCCGATGGAGGAAATAACGAATTAATAATATCATCATTTTCATTATTGCCTAATTCGTTTAATTGACTCTCATCTAAAAAATTAATTACCTCATCAGATGCTCTGAATGGAATGGCCGATAAATATGTGGCTATCATCTCCTCAATTATATCGAGTGTTTTAAACTCCTTAGTTAAGGCTCTATCCATAGAGATATGACCTAAACCAATTGAAAAATAATTTCTTCTTTTATTCCCATTTAAGTCATTTGATGGAGAATCAAAATCGGTTGCAAAATTACTGCTCATTCTTTCAAATATCTGGTCTCCTGCTCCTGAAATAAATTCATAAATAATATCCCCTATTCTGGTGTACATTTCACCAATCTCAGTGATTTCTTTGCTGTTTTTCATTTTCTTATCAAAAACAAAAATATTTTCAAAAAGAGATAAATCAGGACCTAAAGTAATGTCCGTAGCTCCATCATAACTGATTTTATAAGGGTGATCCGGATCAGCGTTTGACCAAGGTTTATTTTTAGTTGCATCAACTCCCATCATATGATCTATTTCCATTAAAGCAGCATATGCATTTTGATGAACCCTAGTACAAGCATCAAATCCGTCGAAAAAAGAGGGCAAAAGCATCCAAGCAGATAATGGTGTTTTTCCTTTGGTTATGTTCTGAATTGTAATCGCAAAATCTAAAAATGTACCACCACCTGTACCACCATTAGGAGAAAAAACCATATGTACTTTAGGGGACCCAATAATTTGATAATCTTGATCGTCTGTCTCAACATAACTATTGATCTCTGTTAAAGCTGAGTCAATACGACCAGGAAGGTTTTTAAGTGAGTAATTCTCGAAAAATGCGAATCTTCCTTTTTGCCTAACCTGACTTGCTCCCTTACCAGAAGGCTGAAGACCTCTTGCTATATCCGGGTCTAGCCATTTTTTTATATGATCATGTCTCTTGGTTGAAGTAGGATTCTCAATGGGTATCGAAATCATCTCACTCCTATCAAAATGAATAACTTCCGTTATAGCTTTATCACTACCCTTCTTCATATAAATAATTTCCTTGGATATACTTTCCATTTCCGGAATATCTGTATCAAAACAAAGTAATTTAATACATGAGGGAACTTCTCCATATCTTTTTATAAGAGAGATTTTTGTCTCAAAAAGTGACTTGGTTCCTGTACCTCCTATTCCAATTATTAAAGCTGGGTTTACTATTTTTTTATCCGACATTATCTTTTATTTTTAATATTAAAGTAGGTTATATTAAAGATCTTATTCTCGTCATCTATTTTTAGAGAAATGATTAAGTCATCTTTATCAAACAACTGACAACCTGATGATGCGACTTCTTCACCATCAAAATGAATTATTTTTATTCTTATACTGGGGTCAGAAAAAGAAAGTCTTGCGACTTTAATTTGCTTTTTTTTATGCTTTAACTTTTTATGTTTTATTTTCAAATCTAAATCAACAGATCCAGTCAAATATTTTCCTAAGTCAAATTCTTGCTTGTCTGCTAATTTAACCATATTTAATTGAGGGTTATTAAAGGAAAGCCTGCCATTTTCAAACGTTTGTTTGCCGAATGGCATATTATCCCTTTTTAACAACAAGAATAGCAATAACAACAGAAGCAAAGACCCACCACCATAGATTAACCAACGTTTCCAAACAGCCATAGGAATACTGTATTCAAACTCTGGGTTATACAAATTTTTTGTATAGTTAATATTCCAGCTATCTCCCTTTTGCAATGTTCTTCTATCTAAAACTATGTCTTTGGGTAAAAGCTGTCCATTATATTTAGAAATCACATCTGTTAAAACAACTGAATAATCATCTTCCTTGGCATTATCTAAAGTTTTCACAAAAAAGTGGATAGAATCTGGATTACTTAGACCAAGTCTCAACGTTGTCTTGGTGAAATCTGAACTCGGTTCAGCCCTTAATTCTAAATTATTTGTATCGTAGTCGAATGTATATTCTACTGTATATACACCTATAGGATTAGTCGTCGCTTCTGGTGTTTTAAGTGTTAATAATTCATGCCAATTATGATCTTCAATCACTCTTCCTTGACAGGAAAAAAGCAACACACTTAATAGCAAGTAGAAAATACTCTTCATTTTCATAAATTATTTTGTTCTATAAATATGTTTGACACCTGCTTTTGCTTCATTTACAAATTTAAAT
>Ga0209502_10003980_pt1 | contig 11322 bp, 16 predicted proteins | sample ArcticOcean_MG_C_10_FD_187442 | JGI IMG/M metagenome (GOLD analysis project Ga0209502, IMG submission 187442) | Marine microbial communities from western Arctic Ocean - ArcticOcean_MG_CB11_90 (SPAdes) (version 2) | ecosystem: Environmental > Aquatic > Marine > Oceanic | place: Arctic Ocean...
AACGCTCAAAATCAAATCTAGATACTCTAGTCAGCGAACTAAACAAAGTTGCTGAACCTCAAAAACAATCAAACTCATATGCTGATGATAGATTCTGGAAACCAGAATTAGATAAATCAGGTAATGGGTATGCTGTTTTTAGATTTCTACCAGCAGTTAAGAATGAAGATTTGCCATGGTCAAGACTATGGTCTCATGCATTTCAAGGTCCTGGTGGGTGGTTTATTGAGAACAGTTTAACTACTCTTAACAAGAAAGATCCAGTTAGTGAATCTAATAGTTTACTATGGAACTCTGGCGTTGAGGCTGATAAAGAGATTGCAAGAAAGAGAAAAAGAAAACTATCTTATGTTGCAAATATTCTAGTTATCAATGATTCTAAACATCCTGAAAACGAAGGTCAAATTAAATTATTTAAGTTCGGTAAGAAAATCTTTGATAAGATTACCGAGGCGATGAAACCTGAATTTGAAGATGAGAAACCTATCAACCCATTTGACTTTTGGGAAGGTGCAAACTTTAAACTGAAAATCAGAAAAGTTGATGGTTACTGGAATTATGATAAATCAGAGTTTGATAGTCCTTCACCTATTAAAGAAAATGATGAAGCGATTGAACAAGTTTGGGATAAACAATATCCTTTAAAACCATTTCTTGCACCAGAGAACTTTAAATCTTATGATGAGCTAAAAGCGAAACTTGATAAAGTTCTAAGTGGTGTACGAAACACAGGTACTGCTGAAGATGTAATGGACCCACCAACATCACCGACAGTATCAGAACCTGTGAAAACAGAAACAGCAGATACACATTCTACTTCGGTTGCTGATGACACTATTGCAGAGGATGACGGTGATGATACACTTGATTACTTCTCAAAGTTAGCAGAAGAGAATTAATCTCTCCACCTGTTTCTTTATATGGGGGTTAGGTTTACGATATCTAACCCCTTTTTAATATAAATAATACAATTGATTATGAAAGAGTTTGAGATATCAAACATATAAAGGAGAAACTATATGGAAATTATAAGTAAAGTTAAGTCTTGGGCATCAGCTCTAGCAGATGTAGGTGTTTCACTTATCGCTCTAGGCATTGTTCTTGAAGTCTTATTTAGTGGACAGACTGTGCCATTTTGGCCTAGTATATCTGTTATCGGTAATGTACAATCAATTATTGCAGGATTCTCTGCTCAAGGTTTAGTTGGTTTAGTTGCTGTTTGGGTATTATACTCAATATACACTAAAAAATAATAACAAAATATAATATGTAATAAGGGGTCTTTAAGGCCCCTTTTTTTTAGCGTATAAATAGTTTATGTAATGAATTTATTTTTTGATATATTAGTAAAATTTGGTTTACCAGTAGCAGCGGCAGTTGTTATGGGTATTTTTATCTACATCATTCTCAAATATATACTAGAATCTGTTATCGGTCAAGTTAATAGTATGCATGGTATTATTATGGGTTTAGACAATAGAATTAAAACAATGAATAATGACATGATTAAATTAGATTTACTTATATCTCATGCTCTTAATTTAAGACCAGATGAAGATAGAATATCAAGAGCTGATGGTAAAGTGGATGCAAGAAAAGATTAAGTAATGACACTAGGTATGGGATTGATTTTGTGTCTAGTAGGCACTCCGTTATCAATCGGTATTATGGTATTGATAACTTATCTAGAAAATAAAAATGACAATAATTGAGATATTAAATCAGTATGGATTTGCTACATTGGCTGCGATTGCTATGGGGTATTTTATATATTTCATCTACACATTTACAACAACACAAATTAAAAAAAAATTAGGTGAAATGTCTGGTGTGCTAATTGGTCTTATAGATCGTATTAGAATGCTCGACAATGACCTTATCAGATTAAGGTCTAAATTAAACACAGTTTTAGAATTAAGAGAAGTAGAAAAAAAAGAACAATCAAAGAGTTTTACTAAAAACGACACATAGTAGATAGTCTATTCTTATAAATATAAGTATGAGAACACTACAAAAGGTGGTGTTAGTATCATTTTTTTATGTGTTATTGGTGGGTCCTAACACTCTTACAGCAAGCGAAATAGTGCATAACTTTAGCAATCCATCCTTCAGCGGAAATGGATATTCTAGTCATGTTTTATCTATTGAACAATTACAACACAATAGAGAAAAGACAGCAAAAGATGATGCTAAGTCAGCAGCCTCAGCTGCAGAGCGAGCAGAAAATAATACTACAATTAACAAGTTTATAAAAAATGTTGAGAGTAGAATTTATGCCAACCTATCTAAACAGTTGGTTGATAATATGTTTGGCACCTCATGTACAGGCACTTGCCCAACAAGTGGTACTGCTGAAGTAGAAGGGTCTACAATCTATTGGGTCAAAGACGCTTCAACTGAAATTATTACATTAACAATTACAGACCCTACTGGTAATGTGACTACAATGTCAGTACCTTTAGGGGACTTTCAGTTTTAAGATTTAAAATGAACACTTATACATTATTAAAAGTTTTAGGATTACTATGTCTTTTATCAGGTTGTGCTACTCATGGTCAAAATGTAAAACATGGTGCTCAACCATATATTGAAGGCACAACAACAATTGAAACATTAAGAGAGATACCTGATTTAGATAATCAACCTTTAATAACAATTGCAGTTTATTCTTTCACAGATCAAACAGGACAAAGAAAACCTAATCCTAACTTTTCACAGTTATCGACAGCTGTAACCCAAGGTCCTGATGTGTGGGTAATATCTGCTCTAAAGGCAGTTAGTAACGGTGATTGGTTTAAAGTTGTAGAGAGAAAAGGTCTAGGCAACATAGTCAAAGAAAGACAATTGATTAGATCAACAAGAGAATTATATGATGGTGAAGCACAAGCAGACAATGTTCTAAAACCACTAGTCTTTGCAGGACTAATTATAGAAGGTGGTATTGTAGGATATGATAGTAATATATTATCAGGTGGTGTAGGTGCAAGATACTTTGGTATTGGTATTAAAGAACAATATCGTACAGATCAAGTTACAGTATCTTTGAGATTAGTTGCTGTTCAAACAGGCGAAATATTACTATCTGTTTCAGCAACAAAAACTATCGCTAGTTATAGTCAAGGCGGTGATGTGTTTAGATTTTTAGATATGGGCACAAAGGCGTTAGAGTTTGAAACAGGTAATGCTTCAAATGAGCCAGTGAATTATGCTATAAGAACAACAATAGAACACGCTGTGTTGCAGATGATTTATGAGGGTGTGAATAAAGAACTATGGAAAATGCAAGGCGTTAAGGAGATAAAATGATAGATAATGTTAGTAGAGGTATTTTGGTATTAGTCATTATATTGGTTGCATGGTTTATAAAACCTAGTCATGCCTCAATTATGATTATTGATATAAACAATATAGAAAAGGAAAAAAAGTAAAATGAAAAGTATAACTAAATTAGTTATGTTTTTGATGATGTTTATAACGCCAGTAATGGCAAATGATATCTATGTAACCCAATCAGGAGCAACATTAAATTTTGATGTGTTACAAGACGGACAAAATAATACAATAGGTAATAGCACTACAGCTTCAAGTGTGATAGGTGCTACATCTAACTTTAACATTGACCAAATTGGTGATTCCAATGTTATAACTTTTGATATTAATGGTGCTAACTATACTGGTGTATTAAGTACAACTGGTAATAGTAACAACATAGATTTCAATTGTGATAGTGGTGGGTCTAACTCATCATGTGCTACTGTCTCTGCTTCAATTGTTTGGGTAGGTTCTTCAAACGACCTAGACATTGATGTTGGTGAAACAGCAGATGCTTCAGGTGCTACAATTAATATTACTGGTGCCTCAGGCTCAGATAGTAATACAATTGCTGCTACTATTGATGGTACAAGTGTTGTATTAACTTTAAATGTTAATGGCGATACAAACAATTATCTCATTGATATTGATGGTAATGGTGATAGTATAGGTCATACCCTAGTACATAGTCATACAGGTTCAATTGCTGATGTAGATATTACACAATCAGGCGTTTACGACAACATGATAAACTTAACAACAAGTGGTGATAACCATAACATTGATATAATACAGAGAGACTAGTATGATTTTATTTTTATTATATACGGGAATGATTACATATGCGATTTACAAATTTTATAACTGGACTCATAGTCTTAACCCTTACAATTTTACCCCTAAGTAGTTTTGCTTCTATTGGTGAAGTAACACTACATGAGGGTAATGGTGTCATTGACAGAAAAGATGGCGATAAGGGTATCATAGTACAGAAAGAACTAGATGTTTTTTCATACGATACTGTTAAAACTGGGAACGGTAAAGTCGGTATAGAATTTATAGATGCTACTAGAGTTGATGTTACTCAACATAGTAAACTTATTATAGATGAATTTGTTTATGACCCTAATACCAAAACTGGTAAACTTTCACTAAAAGCAAGTCTTGGCACAGTACGATATGCTTCAGGTCAGATTGCTAAAAACTCAGCAACAGATGTAAAGATAACAACACCAACAGCAACGATTGGTGTTCGTGGTACTGATTTTACAATGACTATAGATGAGATAGGTTCGTCTACAATTATTCTTTTACCTAGTTGTGATACAAATGGTAGTTGTTATGTAGGTGAGATAAGTGTAGAATCAGACGCAGGTCAAGTTATACTCAATCAAGCATTTCAAGCTACAGTTGTTGATACTGTTTCAAGTCGACCTATGACCCCTGTTATATTAGATTTAGATGAAGAAATGATTAGTAACTTATTGATAATATCTAAACCTGCTGAAATAGAACAAATGCAAAGTGAAGAAGGATTAAATGAAGTTGCAGACGCTTTAGATATAGACTTTCTACAATTTGATGATTTAGAAGTTGACCATCTAGAGGAAGATGAAAGTCAATTTACAACAGGACTTGATATAGACTTTTTAGAACAAAATTTCTTAGCAGACATTCTAGAACAAATCAACAAAGAATTAGCAAAGGCGATGAGGTCAGAGTTTGATAAAAGATCCTCAGTAGATGGTATATTACTAGGTAAGAATCCAGAAACAGGTGTTATCATACTAGATGAAGATCCACAATGGGTATGGATAAGAGAAGATGCTAGTGGTAGTTATATCGAATTACGACTAGATAAAGAGTATGGATATGTATTGAATATAATACAAAGTGAGTTTGAACAATATGATTTTGAGTTAGGAGGTATAGAAAATGCTATTACGATACATCAAATTAATTAGTTTCTTACTTATATTATTTTGCTCATCAGTATTTGCTGAAACAGCTCATATAAACTATACTGATACTAATATGTACAATAAACTAAAAGGTGAACTAGAGGGTCATGGGTTTACAGTTACAGGCACAAATAGTGGTTCAGTTACTTTAAGTCATTTTACTAATAAAGATTTACATATTAACATAGCAGGTAATAACAATTGTGGTAGTACCTGTAAGACAGCATATGAAACTTACATTAGTGCAGGTGGCACAGTTTTAATTGCTGGTAATGGTGACCATGATGGTAATAGAACGCTTAGCATTGAATCACTTGTTGAAAGTAAATTAAGTGTAGGTGCTATCACAATACACACAGGTGAGGCAAGCTATACTTCTCACGCTAATGGTTCTCAATATGCAAATTCAAATTATTGGGTAACAAGAAATCTTTTTTCAATACAATCAGGTGGTACGGCGATAGCGTCAAATTCAGCAGCAGGTAGTAGTTGGAAATCTTGGGCAGTATATGGTTATGGTAGTAATGGTGGTAAATTAATTATCACTTTAGACCAGGCACAATTTAATTCTACTAATACAGATTGGTCATCAAGAATGTATACCTTTTTAGGAGAAACACTTGAAGAGGAAGGCGTATTCAGTTCAACAGTAAATATTACATCTACATCAGGTCAGACAACAATTATTAATACTGCTAAAACAGCAACAGGTAATGGCGTCAAACTAAATGTTGATGGTGATAGTAATACAATTAATATTGAACAGACAGGCGAAAATAACTTTATTGTAGGTGGTGATTGGTCTAGCGATGCCACAATTACAGGAAATAATAATACACTTAATGTTGACCAAGGTAATGTAACAACAAATGGTAATAGTGCTAACAATGGTATCGCATTAGATATAACAGGCAATACAAATACAGTTAGTATATCACAAGGTGATTATGCTACCGATACAGGCGACCACAGAATATGGTTAGATATTGATGGCTCTACAAATACAACAAACTTATCACAAAGAAATGATGGTACAGGAACATCTGAACATTTTATGAGTTTAGATTTAGATAGTGGTCAAAATGTTATAAACTTACAACAACTGAATGACGGAGATAAGACATTATTTTTAGACATAAATAATAATAACAATACAGTAGATATAAACCAATCAGGAACAGGTGAACATTATCTAGATTTAAGTTTAGATACTGGTAATTATGCTCATGATGTTGACATATCACAGACAGGTTCTGGTGACCATGCGGCTCGTGTTGAGTTAGATGGTTACTCTACTGACTTTGATTTATTACAGCAAGGTTCTACTGACCAAGATTATAATATAGATATGACTTGTGGAGTACAAGCAGGTTGTAGTTTATCTACAACACAAGGTAATTAATGAGATTATTCAACTGGATATTAACTAGTATATTAGGCGGTTACTTAGGTTATATATTTGTATTGGCTACTATTAACACTTTTTGTGATTGTATATGATGAAAAAACTATTGACACACTGGACTACTGCCTTCATAACATTATTTGTATTAACATATATTGGTTTACAAGATCCATGGGTCAAAGAAGTTTTAAGACTTAAATCATTTGACTATCTTTTAGGAAATGAAGAAAAGTCACGATCTCAAGATATTACAATCATAACAATAGACGAAGCTGCAATAGAGAAGTATGGTCAATGGCCATGGCCTAGAGATGTATTAGCAGATAAGATAGTTGAGTTAAGACAAGCAGAAACAGGTATCATAGTCATGCCTATATTGTTTAGTGAAGCAGATAGATTCGGTGGTGATATAGAGTTTTGTGAAAAGTTAGGTTATGGTACAGTTATTGCACAAACAGGTACAGTACAAAAGAGAACATCTAATCCTGTACCAAGAGGTGTTGCAAAGATAGGTGATCCACTTGCATTTTTATACGAGTGGCCAGGAATGGTAGGTCCATTACCTGAACTTGCAGATTGTACAAATGGTGTAGGTGTAATCAACACAGCACCTGAAGTTGATGGTGTTACAAGACGAGTGCCTTTATTAATGAAAATAGGTGACGAAGTTTATCCTAATATGGCAATAGAAACGATACGAGTTGCAGTAGGTGATCCTAGTTATCAAGTTAAGGCAGACGACTTTGGTGTAACTGCCATGAGAGTACCTGCCTATGCAACAATCAATACAGACGCAAATGCTAGAATATGGTTGAGATGGAACAAACAGTTTAACACAATATCAGCAGCAAGTCAAGACTTTTCTTCAGCCGCAGGTACTACAGTAATTATTGCCTTGACAGCAGAGGGATTATCGAGTATAATTGCAACCCCAATAGGTGAACAATATGACTATGTTATATCTGCTAATTCACTTCAAACAATATTAGATGGTGAGACAATCAAAAGATTTGATAATCTACTTGAATTATTGCTTGCATTTATTGTAGGATGTGTTATAATTGTTCTTTGTAGATATACACCATACTGGTCTATTGCATTATTTTTAAGTCTAGGTACATTCGCTGCTCTTAGATTTTATCTAATCTCATTTAATAATCTCATGTTACTTGATATCACATGGATATTATTAACAGCATTTGCAGTAGGGTTTCATTCTACATTTCTAAGATTTATACTAGAGTTTAGACTTAAACAACAAATAAGAAAACAGTTTGAACATTATCTTGACCCACGACAAGTTGCAGCTCTACAAAAGAATCCAGACTTACTGAAACTTGGTGGTGATAGACGAGAGATGTCATTTCTGTTTATGGACATTATCGGGTTCACACCTATATCAGAGTACTATAAGAACAAAGACAATCCAGAAGGTCTAGTTAAATTAGTTAATGAGTTTTTAGATGACATGACAAACATAATATTAAATAACGGTGGCATGATAGACAAGTTTATGGGTGACTGTATCATGGCAGTATTCAATGCACCTATTGATATGAAAAATCATGCTGATATGGCAGTCAAAAGTGCTATTGAGATAGAAGCAAAGACAAAAGAATTAAAAGCATTATACAAAGAACGAGGACTTCCTGATATCAATGTAGGCACAGGTGTGAATACAGGTACTGCAATTGTGGGTAATATGGGTAGTTCTACTCGTTTTGACTATTCGGTCATTGGTGATGCAGTTAATCTGGCTGCACGATTAGAAGCAACAGCAGGTAGAGGAGATTATAAAGAGTACCCAACTCTATACTCTAGTTACACAATGGAACAACTAACAAATATCAAGTCAATTGAAGTAGATAAAATCAAAGTAAAAGGTAAAGAAGAACTAATTACGATCTACAAACCTATATAAATAGTAGTATGGCAAAGACAGTATTCGATAAAATTCTTGATAGTACAACAGGTCCTAAATCTTATGATTGGTATAAGAAACAGGTGAACGCAATGACAACACCTGGTGCAAGAGCATTAATAAATCAAGGAAAAGCAACACTAAGACCTAAGTATGGTGTAATGAATCTTTTTGGTTATGACCCTAAACTCAAAGCAACACTACCACTATACGATAAGTTTCCTTTAATCTTTCCTCTAGAGCCTGCAAAAGGTGGTTTCTATGGTATCAATTTTCACTATCTAAGACCACTTGAAAGAGTAGCGTTTTTAAGACAGTTATCTGGATTCGCAAGTGATAAAAATTTTGATAGAAAAACAAGATATCAAATAGGTAATCTATCAGGTAAATATTTTAAGAGAACAATTAAACATTATCTATTCAGTCAAGTAAGAACATCATTTTTAAATGTAATGCCTGATGAGATGGCAGTTGCAATATTCTTACCCGTTGCTAGATTTATGAAAGGACAACCTTATTAATGGCAATTATTAGACAAGGCAAAAGAGTAGGACCATTCGATATAAGAGTAGGATCCCCTAGAGATAAAAGCCTTGATAATGTTGACAGAGATCCTAGACTAAAGCAAAGAGCCAATACAGAAAATACTATTGGTCGTTTTCGTGCTGCCATGGCAAAAGCAGAAGGTTATGCTAGACCATCAAGATTTGCTATCAAGTTATTTCTACCTGCTAATCTAAATGATCTTGCAGGCCTCAAAAGTAATAAAATGGTTGATACAGATGAAAGACCACAGTTTACAAATATGCAACCAAGTCCTGCTAATCCTGACGCCGCAACAATGCAAGATTTAAGTAAACAAATGGGACAAACAATTAATATTCATTGTGATAGTGTATCAATGCCTGGTCACGATTTACAAACACAAACAGTAAAATACGGTTCTGAACCAGAAGTTGAGATGGTGACAGGTCATGCATATGAAGGAATGATTAGTGCTTCGTTTTATGCAGACAAGTATTTAAGAGAAAGGCAATTTATTGAATTATGGCAAAAAATGGCTGTAAACAATTTAACGAATAAAGCAAACTACTATGATGACTATGTTGGTAAAATGCACATATACCAATTAGGTTCACTTGATGGAGAAGGTGATAGAGATGTACCAACTTATGGTATAGAAGCAATAGAAGTTTACCCTAAAACTTTATCTGCTTTACAATATAGTTATGAATCTTCAAATCAAATAGTCAAAATAAATGTAGGATTTAACTATAAACAATGGTATAATCTAACAACAGACCATGTTGCAGGAATGACGCAGGGTATATCTGTACAATCACAACCTAATATTAAGGGTGAAGATAGAGGTTTATTTAGCAGACTACCTTTAGAATTACAGAGAGCAGGAAGAGAAGTATTTAATACTGCTAAGAATCAATTGCCAATAGGCAGAATAACTAAGGGGAAAATATTCCCACCATTTACATAATATTATATTATAAGGAGAATAAATTATGGCACTACCAAAACTGAATACTCCAACATACGAGTTGGAAGTACCTAGTACAGATGAGAAACTAAAGTATCGTCCGTTTCTAGTAAAAGAAGAAAAAATATTAATGCTTGCAATGGAGAGTAAAGAGAATGCTCAAATTATTCAAGCAGTTAAAGACATTGTTTCGGCTTGCACATTTGAAAAGTTAGATGTAAGTTCTTTACCTATGTTTGATATTGAGTATATTTTTTTAAATATAAGAGCTAAATCAGTAGGAGAGATTTCTAAAATAAAGTTACTTTGTCCTGATGACAAAAAAACTTATGCTACTGTAGAGGTCAATCTAACAGAGGTAGAAGTACAAGTTGATGATAAACACACAAATAAAATTGAATTGACAGACGATATGGGTGTTATCATGACTTATCCTACTATTGATACATTTGCTGAAATTGGTATAGAAGATATTAATGCTAGTAATATGTTAGATGTTGTTGCCTCAAGTATTTTACAAATATACGAGCAAAAGGGTGAGAAAGTATATAATTCAAAAGATCAAACTAAAAAAGAATTAACTGAATTTGTTGAATCAATGAATAGTGGTCAATTTAAAAAAGTACAAAATTTCTTTGAGACTATGCCTAAACTAAAGCATACTGTTAAGGTAACTAACTCTAAGACTAAAAAGACGAGTGATGTAACATTGACTGGACTAAACGATTTTTTCGCATAGCCCTTTCGCATAATAATTTAGAGAATTATTTTGAAACAAATTTTGCTCTAATGCAGCATCATAATTACTCTTTGAGTGATATTGAAAATATGATGCCTTGGGAGAGGGATATATATATTGATATGTTGATAACTTATATTAAAGAAGAAAAAGAGAAACAAAGACAAAGGAATCAAAATGGCTGAACAAACTAAAAAAATAAATCTAGAGTTAGAGATAGATACATCTACTGTTGATTCTAGTAAGAACAGATATCAAGGTTTAATCGACCTTGCTAAAGCAGTTGACGCATGGAGAATATTTCCTAGATTATTCCTATCAGTTTATATCTTTCTGCTATATAAAGTAACAATATGGTTTATGAACTTACCAACACCTACATTTGAACAGTCTGGACTAGTATCAATTGTAGTTGGTGCTGGAGCCGCATGGTTTGGTTTATATGCAGGAACGAGTAAAGGTAAAAAATAATGTACGGAGCACTATCACCAA
>Ga0209502_10003981_pt1 | contig 11318 bp, 23 predicted proteins | sample ArcticOcean_MG_C_10_FD_187442 | JGI IMG/M metagenome (GOLD analysis project Ga0209502, IMG submission 187442) | Marine microbial communities from western Arctic Ocean - ArcticOcean_MG_CB11_90 (SPAdes) (version 2) | ecosystem: Environmental > Aquatic > Marine > Oceanic | place: Arctic Ocean...
ATAAGGCATAATTGATTCAATAGTTTCGTACACTTCACGGGTAATAAAACGTGAGCGTCCAACAATTTCATTACCGTACGGCTTACCGTGGTAATAATCGTTTAATTTTTCTATGCGTTCAGATAATAACCCATCATGAGCGCCTATACTAGCATCTGACTCATTTCTTAGACGAGTTAAAAGCTCTTCACTATTCATTTTATCGGCCACTAAACAATTCCTCTAGTTTGAACAGGTAGTGCTTGACCTGAGTATTTGTTATTACCATCTGATTCCACTCTCGTCTTAGCGTACAATGAACGTGATTGAAAAGCGTAACGTGTACTTGACATAAGGTCATCAACTAACGCTACAATCTTACCATCTTGACGATGGTACATACCTTTTTCTTCAAACCACTGTCCACAAGTACTGAATACTTTAAATTGCCCGTTTTGCATAGCTTGTAACAGAGCGTTAATACCTGGTTCAATTTTAATATCGCCTTTTCCTTTATCACCCGGTGTAGGAGGGTTTCTAAAATGCTCAATGGTCATATTAACACCTTGCGCACGATATTGGTCAGCTAGATTGTTACCAGAACCCTTCTCATGAGACATACCATCATGAGGCCATACACAAGGTATCCATTGTCCTCTTCCCTTTAGAGCAGGGGCGTGTTGTTGTGCTGTCATTTGAGATTGTCTGTACTCAGCGTACAAATAACATATATCAGCTTCTCTATCCCAAGCAAGCCATACAGCAGCTGTAGGGTGATCCCAACCAAAGTCAACACCACATATTCTTGGCCAGTACTCAGGTAGCTCAAACGGCTCGATCATAATGTCTGCATCACGTATGCCAGCAAATACCATACCTGAACCAAACACTGGCTCTCCCCTAGTTCTCATTTTAGCTTCATGAGGTGGGTACTGAGCTAATAACTGCATCTTTCGTTCTTCTGAAAGGTGTGGTGCATCGTCCCAAGTTGCTTGTAATAGCTTTTGACCGGGACGTATATCATTCATAAACTGATGTATAACTGACGTAACACCATCTTCTGGTGTGAATGTCATCATTACAATGCCGTTAGTAGCCACTGTACGGGTAATGCACTGAGTATAGATACCTGAGTCAGGTTGCTCATCAAGCCAAATCCAATCCATTGGACGGCCCATGTACTTTGCTTCACCTTGCTCATAGGCTTTAAAGTCCAACCGTGATACACCGTTCTCTCTACCTGTGTCAATATCATGGTGTTTTACCAGTACCGTTTGTACTGCGTTAGGAACTTGTGGTTTACGTGTAGTAGATACTATATCAATTTTGGGTATAAAACCTGCACCTTGATCTTTTTCATTACCAGGATCACCTAATAAATTAGCTTGTAAAATGTCACGTGTAGTTTCTGTTGAAACCCCACAAGCCCATGCTTTAATGGGTTTCTTAAACTTGTGACCTTTCCACCAACTTGGGTATTTTCCAGTTAAGTGACAAGCTGTTATATAAGCACCAGTAGTAGTTTTACCTATCTGGTTAGCACACATAGCTAGTATTTGTGCGTGTTCTTTAGTGCTATTGGCTAAATCTTGTTGCCATTTATAAGCTGAGTTACTCCAAGCATCAATCTTGTTGTATTTAGTGCGTAATTCCTTCTCTTGAAGCAAACGCATTAATCTTTCTTGGCTCAATTTTTTACCAGCTTAACGATAGGCATTTCAGTTTGAATCCTAGCTATTTCAGCTTCTATTTCTGAGTTAGACAAGTTTCTTTCATCGTTAATATTAACTCTTGTTTCAATTGGTACATCATAACCAGCACGATTTAAGTAGTCTTTAGCAGCATTTAAACGAACAGCTGGTGAAACGTCTTTGTCTACCATAATTTCACGGACTACGTTAAACGCTACTACAGCCCCATCACCAATTTTCATATCAACACGTTCAGTGATGATTTTTTCTAACGATAAAAACAAGGCTCTAGCATTAGCTGTCCAACCACGACCTTCTACAGAGTATCCAGCTTTTTCAAAAGCTTCTTTTCTGTCACCTAGTTTAATGTAAGAATCTACAAATAACTGTTTTTTAGGAGCGAGGTCTTCGTATTTCAATCTGGAGAATTCTCTTTAGGTTTAACCTTTAACTCTACAGTCTTAGGTTTAAGTTTAGATGGCATTTCAAGGACATTACCACAAGTGCTATCAGTATCAACAACCTTTGGATTATCTCCACCGTGTTGTTTTACACAATCTTCTAAATCTTGTAAAGAACAACCCTTATCTTGGGTAGCTACTAGAACACCGTCTTTGTAAATACCTTTTACGGAGTTTTTACCGTGGATTATTGTAATTGTTGCCATTGTTTTATGCTCTTTGCTTTGATTGTGCTAGTTCACGAATAGCCTCAACAAAGTCTGCTACACGAACTGGGGTCTGTGTCTTCCATTTTGATGGCTTTCCTGACCCCTCTGAAGTGTTCTCAATTTCTTGAATAGCTGACTCGTAGTTACCGTTCTTTAGGTGTTCATACGCTGTAGGAAACTTTTCTGTCCAAGCAGTACCTAGTTGAAAGTTAACTGCTGCTAACGCTGGTATTAAACTAGGGGCTTGTAGCTCTTGTGCTTGATCGTAAGCAGCTTTAGTGGCTTTGGCTGAATCAGCCTCAAACCAAGCATTTCTAACTTCTTCTGGTACTACAGTTCCTTCAGGATAGAGTGGTTGTTCTTCTTTTAATAAAAGATGGCCTATACCACCTGTTAGTTTACCTAACGAATCAAGGTAGGTTTTTTCTCTTGGCTCTTCCCGTAATACCAAATGATCTTGTATTTGTTTTTTAAAAGTTTGGCGCATTTCTTCATTAGGGTCTTGTTTTAATAAACCAGGTGCTTGTACAGGTGCTTGCATTGGTTGTACAGGAGCTTGTACAGGGGGTTGTGCTTGACTTAAAAGACCTTGATTTTGCATGTATTTATTCATACCCCCGATTATACCATATATTAAACGAAATAACGATAAAAACATTACCCTAGGTAATATCCTTAACAGTTTAGTTAAGTAATTTAGTTTAATTTTAATTTTTTAATTTTATTTTATTTTAATTAAAGATTTATTGTTATTAAGTATTAAGTAACTACTTAGACAGTTTATTTATGACTTAGTTCAGTTAAAAACTAAATCATTTAGGTTAATGTACCAAGGTAAAGCACTTTGGTTAATTTCTTGTCGGGTGTTTGGAGGGGACTACAACTGCATCTTCAGATATTAATCTTTGGGGGTTGGGGTCTACATGGAATTCTACATGGAAATTTACATGGAAACTTACATGGAAATTATTTATAACTGTTTGATTGTCGTGGCGTGTATATATATGAGAGTGGTTATCCCAACCGGCACTACCTACATTTACTAAAGCTATGATTATATTATATTCATAAACATAACTTATTGATAAATATTATTTAATTGTTGAATGCGATTAAGTGATAACAATACAAGCAGCACTCGAATATCTTTAAGGCTTATACTATTAATACCCAATTAGTATGCAATTAATATCCGGTGATAAATAATGTTTGCATTGTCTACAATTGTTGCTATAATCGATACAACAACAACGGAGGAATACAATAATGGATAATTGGACAGATTTTTATAAAGATTTAGATATCCCCACAACATGGGAAAACATAAGCTATTGCAATGATGAATTGCCAAGCTTTCAAGTGAATCAATTCCAAGTTTGGATCGATCAACCTGACTCAACTGAATTCCCCAATCGGTTTTGTGTGATGAGATTAGACGATGACAATCAAACAATAGACGAATGGTTTTTTGAGTCTGATAACTTTCAAGACGTTTTAAACTTAGTTAGTTAAATAATGGAGAAATACAAAATGAGTATAGAAGCAGAAATAGCACTCGAAAAAGCATTTGGAGAAATAGCAGAGCAAAATCCTGGTTTTTATGAAAGGTGTGAATACCATAGCACTTTCACAAATCATGTAGATGAAAAATATCCCTCTTGGGGTTGGAAAGAAAAAGCGGAATTAGTTGGAAAAATGATGGACTTAAAATTCCCTGAATTAAAATAAGGGATTAAATACTGTATAAATAATCAGGCGAACGCGCCAGTAAAATAAATAAACAAGCGAACGCGCCAGTCAGAAAAAAAAATTAAAACAACGGAGTAATACAACATGATAGAGATTAAAAAAACAAAAACTCAAAAAGCTGCTAACGGCTACATTGTTTATCAAGGCAAGTCAGTACTCAACCCGCTAGAAGATATAATAGCCATTGCCACTTATAACAGTGCTAACGCTAAAACCGGAAACATGGTGCAGCTATGGATATTCGCGGACGGTGAGCATTCCCCCCATGAAACGGCCAAGCTTGGACTAGATGAGTCTATATGCGGCAGCTGCCCCCATAGGCATGCAGCGGGTAACACTTGCTACGTTGATTTATCACGTGCGCCCAATAGTATCTGGAATAGTTACAAAAAGGGCAATTATCCTCTTTTTAATGCTGCATTACATGGTAAACATTTTACTCATAGAAAAATAAGGCTTGGCGCATACGGTGATCCGGCAGCAGTGCCCTATTCAGTGCAAAAAGAATTAGTTGATTTATGCTTATCACACACCGGTTATACTCATCAAGCTAATCATAAAAACTTTGATTCTAGAATTGCTGCCCTTTGTATGATTTCAGTAGATACACCAAAACAAGCTATAAAATATCAAGATCAAGGGTTTAGGACTTTTAGAGTAGCACTGCAAGAAGATGATTTATTAGCTAATGAGCTGCAATGTTTAAACACTACGCAAGAGCAATTACAATGTATCGATTGCGGATTGTGTGACGGCTCAAACAAGGACAATAGCTCTATAGCTATAGCAGTGCATGGCTCAAGAAAAAACAGTTTTAAAAGCAGCTTAATACCAACATTACAGGTGGCATAAAATGAAACCAACAAACAATATAGAAGCCCTTGCATTAGCTTTGCATTTAACAATAAAAGCTCCAACCGATGAAAAAAGCCAAGAGGCTCTTTATTTTGCTGAGTTATTAGCTGAATGTTTAAACGATATTGAAATTCAACAAGCTAAAAGATTAGCTTTAACTTACTAAAAAAGAGGGTTTTTTCGGTAGTATTCTTTTGAGTACTACCCGATAAACTTTTTAAATTGGAGCATTATAATAATGGATAAAATACAAATTGTTGAATGTTTAAAATGTAATGATATTTATTCAGAAAAAATAAATGGTTTTGTTGATACCTGTCCGCATTGCGGAAATACCGAAACAGAAAATACTATCTATTTATCTGAAGATAGTCTTGTTTCTAAAGAATTTTTAAAGGAGCTTTAAAATATGGATACAATAGACGCACTTGTTGTGCTATCGTTTGTTTTTAGTTTTAGCTTATGGAGCTGCGTAATATTTCAATTACTTAAAGAGCGAGGGTTTAAAATATGAAACTATTAAAAGAATATTCTGTTAAAGAGTGGGCAATCTGTATCGGTTTGATTGCATTGTTAACGATTGATTGGGCAGCGTTATTGCTAGGAGCATAAAACATGAACGTATTAAGTTTATTTGATGGTCTCTCATGCGGCAATATAGCCCTTGAGAGGGCAGGCATAAAAGTAGATAACTATTTTGCTAGTGAAATTGATCAGTACGCTATCAAGATAGCAAATAAAAATTATCCTATATTTCAAATGGGAAATGTTAAAGACTTAACGCAAGGAATACTACCTAAAATAGACCTGCTTATTGGTGGTAGTCCTTGCCAAGATTTATCCTTTGCAGGAAAGGGCAAAGGCTTAGAAGGTGATAGAAGCTCTCTATTTTATCAATACTTTCGGCTGCTTAAAGAGTGCAAGCCTAAGTATTTCTTACTTGAAAACGTAAGAATGAAGCAAGAATATCAAGATATTATTAGTGATCTATTAGGCGTTCAGCCTATTAAAATCAATTCTAGCCTAGTAAGCGCACAAAATAGGGTTAGACTGTACTGGACAAATATTCCAGGAATTTTGCAGCCAGAAGACAAAGGCATATTGTTAAAAGATATACTTGAAAGTAATCCAGATCAGTCTTTTAATTCAGGACATCAAAAAGCAGGTGGAAAACATTCTAATATGTTAAACACTACATATAAATCTCAAGCCAATACAATCCACGATATTAATCAGAAGTCTTTTACTATATGCGCGGGGACTCATGGTTATGCTTTAGGTCATGTTGAGAGACCTTGTAATCCTAAAGTAAGTACATCAGAAACCACCTATAGAAAGCTAACACCTTTAGAATGCGAAAGATTGCAGACTATACCTGATGGATATACTGAGGGTGTTTCTAATACTCAGCGTTATAAGATGTTGGGCAACTCTTGGACGGCAGACGTTATTTGTCATATATTTAAGGGGATTAAAGAAAATGGTTGAGAGGCGTAACGATGAGAGGCGTGAATGGCGATTAAACGTGCCTTTTATGCTGTTTGAGTACCCCAACCATCCTACCCTAGCTTGGAACGCTTCCAAGTGTGTAGATTTGATCTTAATTAAGCTTACAGGCAGAGTGCCAAGAGGTGATAAACGTGAGTAAATGGAATTCTTTAAGAAAAAAGCGCGATAAAAAGTTTAAACAAGCTATAATATTGGCTAGAGGCGACTCTAAGTCTAAAGAGAAGGCCAATAAAATAATTAAAAAATGGAGTAAATAAAATGGAAATTAAAGATTTAGCAAACAACCTTTACAATAGTGCTATGTTATTAAAACTGGCTGCATTAGAAGATGAACACAAGCTAGCGATGCTCAGTTTTATTTCTGTGCAGGATTATTTATTAGGACAAGAAGATTGTAAAAGAAACGGTAGATCAAACCCAGATTTTCTTCGTAATAGACATTACCAAACAGGGTTTGGCAACCAGTACGCCTTGGAACAAAATCAAGCTGAAAAAGAGGTGTTGTAATGAACGATAAACTGGCAGAATTTCAGCAATTAGTTACTGAACACGATGTTTATTACACTATGAGTGATGATCATAAAATCTGGCAAAAAGGCCACGATCAATACCAAGCCATAATGAAAATTTTTAATGGGTTATCAGAAGAGCTGCAACAAGAAGCTACTCAAATTTGGGAGAGTAGATAATGAATCATATAAGGAAATTAAAAGGTGAGAAGAAGACTCACCTAACACCCGCAGAACAAGAGATTTTTACTTATATTTTGTGTGGCAATAATAACAAAATGATATCTGAAAAGATGGAAACAGGTATAGGAACTGTCAGGGCGCAGCTACAGGGTCTTTATCGTTTCTTGGGTTATCGTAACAAAGAACATTTGTTGCAAGACCACCTGTGTCCTATTAAGGTACAAAAATCTATTGATGTAATGATGGGGGTGTAAGAAATGAATAGTAATACATGGTTCCATTATTACACTGCAAAAAATCCAAACAAGCTAACTAAGCGTCAGCAAGAGTGTCTTGTTTATTTATTAATGGGGTGTAGCAATGCCCAGGTTCAAAACAAAATGGGGTTAACGCTCCGTACTGTCAGACAGCACATAAGAGCTTTGTTTGATAAGTTTGATGTTAATAGCCACACTTCTTTGATGGCTTTGTTTATTGACAAAAGCAAGTTAGAAGAAGAAATTACTGAAATGATGAGAGAGGGATAATCATGGATGAATTATATGCAGTTGTTTTGTATTCGTTACAAGATCCTGTAAAAATTTTAAAAGCTGATCTTCATTTACATGAAGCAAAAGATTTAATGAATGCACATAAAACAGTACAAGGCACAATGATTGGACTGATACCTAACCCAACAAACGAGGAAAATTGATGAAAAAATTAAGTAAAGCTAAACAAGAAGTCTTAGTATTTATGTTATTAGGCGATTCATACGCTGAAATGGCTAAGAAGTGCAATAAAACAGAGCAAACTGTAAGAACTACGGCTGCTAGGATTTTTAAGCACTTTGATATTAAATCAGGAACTAATGGAGGTGGTAGGCACCAGGTGATGGCTATGTATATTGACCAAAACAAGCTACAAGCTGAAATTAGTAAAATGATGAGCTAATGGTGGTTTTATGTTTGAACTAATAATTATTGTAATGCTTCAAGGAAATGTGCAAGTGGCAAGTTTTAAAGTAGAAGCTTGTCCACTTGTATCTGAAATAGAAAGTTTAAAAGAAGAATTTAAAGTTAATGAAATAGTTTATGTTTCTTGTAATTATAAAAACAAGAAAGTTTCCTTTTAATATTCTTAGTTATTCTTAGTATTTAATTATTTAAATTTTTATTTTACTAAGAATTACTAAGAAGTTATTAAGTTAGTATGTTTTATTGGACAAAAACAATTTATTAAAGTTCATTATTTTTTATCGTTATTTTTAATGAACTACTATCTTGTATCGTTGTCGTAATAAAAAAGGAGAATAAAATGCAATGCGATAAATGTGCAGGCCACATGGCTACAGTGTTAGGTGAAATTTATTTAAGTTGTGAACAATGCGGAGAGCTTCAAGAGCGTGATAATTCAAACGATGCCCCTTTTAAAAACGGAGAATCAGAATTTTATATTAATGATATTTTAATTAAACAACCCAGAGGTAAATAATGGAGTCAGGCACACCGGTTTATAAAATTAGCTGCGAATCATGTGGAAGCAATGACGGCAAGCAAATATTTGAAAAGACAGACGGTAGTACAAATGGTTATTGTTTTGCATGTGAGAAATTTGACCCTATGACCAGTGCTACAACACCTATAAAATCTGTACCTGTAAGACCTAAGATTTTTAATTTAAACGATTACAATAAGCTGCCTTCTGTTGGTATTCCAGACAGGGGTTTAAAAAAAGAAACAGTTGCTTTGTTTGGCGTAAAGCTAGAGTTTGATGAAGCAACCGGCAAGATAAGCAAACACTATTATCCCGACACTAAGCAAGGCAAGCTTACAGGCTATGAAGTACGCTCAGTTGCAGAGAAATCATTCTCTAGTATTGGTGATAGACGTGGTGCTGTCGATCTCTGGGGTCGTGAAATAGCTTTAAAGCATGGCTCTAATAAGCTGTTTATTACTGAGGGCCGTTGTGATGCTATGGCTTTGTATCAATGCATAGTTGAAAACACAGCACCTAAGTATCAAAACTATTTACCGTCTGTTGTTAGTCTTACACGTGGTGCATCAGGTGGACATAAAGATATTATTAATAATCGTAGTTTTATCGAGAAGTATCGAGAAGTAGTGCTAGTTTTGGATAACGATAAAGCTGGAGAAAAAGTGACTAAAGATATATTAAAATCTTTTCCCAGTTTTAAAGTTTGCAAGCTTCCACTTAAAGACGCTAATTGTATGCTATTAGCCGGTCGAGGCAAAGAGTTGTACCAAGCAGCGGTTTGGGACTCTATGATACAGCGTCTAGGGGAAACTATTTCAGTTGATGATGCTTTGATTGAGGCAGCATTAGTTCGCCCAGTGATGGGCCTTAGTTATCCTTGGCCTAGCCTAGACCGCCTTACCTATGGCATACGCGAATCAAATATAGTTATCCTTGGAGCAGCACCAAAGCAGGGCAAATCTGAGTTTAAGAACCAGTTAGTACACCATTTAACTATGTTTCATGGTAAAAAGGTTGGCGTGTATGATCTTGAAGCACACCCTATAAAGACACTTAAACAAGTGGCTTCAAAGGAAGCTAAAACTAACTTTTTAAAGCCGGACAACGTGTACTGTGATGACCTACTCAGGAACACATTGAATAAGTTCAAGGGAAAAATCTCTTTGTATGACAGAGCCGGGTCAAGGGACTGGGAAGATATTCGTGTAGCTATTGAAGAACAATATTTATTAGACGGTATACAACATTTTTTCTTAGATCCATTAAGTGCATTAGTTTCTAGGCTTACTTCTTCAGAAGGCAATGATGAACTTAATTTAATTTTAACGGATATGGCTGATCTTGTTAACAAGTACCCAATTACTATTTTTGCTTTCACCCATTTAAATCCTAAAATGAAGGGTGCAAAATCTCATGAAGAAGGTGGCAAGGTTTTGAGTTCAGAATATTCTGGCAGCCGTGCTTGCGAGAAATGGTCAAATCTGGGCCTTGGAATCGAGAGAGATCGCAGTGATGCTTGCCCAGAGGAAGAACGAAACCACAGCAAACTGAAGATATTGTACTGTCGTGACTGGGGAAACTACGGGTCTGTTGATATGTTCTACAACACAGAAACTACTGAATATCTTGAGCCAAAACGATTTTAATAGAAATTATAAGAAAGTGGTGGACATAAAATGTTAAATCAAGAGACTTTGAAGAAGTATTTAAACTACGATCCTGAGACTGGGGTGTTTGCTTGGAAAGTACCAACAAGTAATAGGGTTAGTGTAGGAAGCATTGCAGGGACATCTCACAGCCCAGGGGGATATGTATCTATAGGGTTATTTGGTAAACTCTACAAAGCGCACAGACTGGCGATGTTATATGTTCACGGGGAATCCCCTAAAAACGATACAGATCATATTAATGGAATAAAAAACGACAATAGGATAAATAACTTGAGGGCCGTTACTAGAACTGAGAATCTAAAGAACAAAGCCCTGAATAAGAACAATACCTCTGGGACTGTGGGTGTATTTTGGAACAAAAAACAACAGGCTTGGAAAGTTGTTATTGGAGAAACATATTGTGGTATTTTTAAATCTAAACTTGACGCTGTAGCTAAAGCTAAATCTGTTTACAAAGAGCTGGGCTATCACGAGAATCATGGGAGAATAATTAGTGTCTGAGTATGTTATAGATATAGAATGTGACTCGTTAACACCTACACTAATACATTGTATGGTTGTAGGCTTGGAGTCTTTTACTGATTACAGTGCAATGCGGAAGTTCTTAGTCGCACTGACTGAAAATGATAGTATCGTAGGACACAATTTTATTCGCTATGATTTAATAGCTCTAGAAAATATTCTTGGTATTAAAATAAAAGCTAAAATAGTAGATACTTTAGCACTTAGTTGGTATTTGTATCCAAACAGAAACAGGCATGGGCTAGAGTTTTGGGGTGTTGAATTTGGCATACCAAAACCAGAGGTTGTGGACTGGGTATCTGAACCTATTTCAGTGTACGTTCACCGCTGCACAGAAGACGTTAAAATTAATACCCTTCTGTGGGAGCGTATAACAGCCTTTTTGACGGAGTTATACGGAGAAGAGGCATACTGGCCTCTGGTAGATTACCTTAACTTTAAGATGCATTGCTCGGCCTTACAAGAGCATAACAAGTGGAAGCTAGATGTACCGGCTGCTAAAGCA
>Ga0209502_10003987_pt1 | contig 11304 bp, 9 predicted proteins | sample ArcticOcean_MG_C_10_FD_187442 | JGI IMG/M metagenome (GOLD analysis project Ga0209502, IMG submission 187442) | Marine microbial communities from western Arctic Ocean - ArcticOcean_MG_CB11_90 (SPAdes) (version 2) | ecosystem: Environmental > Aquatic > Marine > Oceanic | place: Arctic Ocean...
ATGGTAAAATGCAAGAATTCGAATTAAATCACCTAAAGCAACTCGAAATTCAAATTACTCCCGGGCCAGAATATTCCACTGGCAAATTAGCCTACAAAAAGATCGATGCAGGATTCCATGTTGAAGAAGAGATGGATAGAATAACTCTAAGGTTCGAAGAGATTGATAATTGGAATTAATCTTATAGCATACGAACCAAACCGATAGATATGCCGAGTACTATAGAGGACGACCATGTTGATGCAAGGCCAGACTTGGGTGATGTTTTAGATGGTTATGAAGGCCATTCCTACAAAATATGGGATGCAATTGCAGAGCTTGTAGACAACAGCGTTGATTCTTATTTTAAGAACGGAGAACAATTGAAAGCTGCAGGGCGGAAGAACTTTCAAATTATCATTTCATTAAATAATAAAGAAAGAAAGCTTGTTGTTCATGATGACGCTTTTGGCATGAGTAAAACAGAACTATCACGAGCAGTTCTTGTTGCCAAAAAGAATACTTGGGGAGAAGGAATTGGAAAATATGGCCTAGGCCTTAAGACGGCTTGTTCATGGTTTGGGAAAAAATGGACTGTGGCTACAAAGCAACTTGGTTCTGATTTTGAATATACTGCAACTGTAGATATCAAGAAATTGTTGAAAGAGAATAGTAACAAAATCCCAATAACTGTAAAGCCTGTGATGAACAAGAAGAATCAATCATATACTACGATCACTGTTGAAGATGGAATTAGAACTTACGGTACATCTTCAATAGCTAAAGCAAAGACAACTCTCGGAATTATGTATCAAAAATATTTGTCGCAAGATCGCTTAAAATTGAAATTCCAATTTGGATCAAAGACTGAATATCTTGGCTTTGCCGAACCTAATATTTTGGTAACGACAGATCCCGGAAATGATGATATAGTGCACGATTTTAAGATCGATGCAGTTCATGAAAAGACAGGATTAAAGATAACAGGTAGGTATGGCATATATCCTCCTCAAAGAATCCAAACTGCTTACTCAGGCGTTACTTGTTTTTGGCGTGACAGAGTGATCATAAGAAGAGAAAAAAATGCATTCTGGCCCAAGTGTACAATTAAAAATAAAGAATACAATCTTTACGGTGCGGCGGGAGATCTAAAACGACAAAGGTTCTTTGTTCACTTGAACCTTGATATGGATCCTACTTCTCTTAAAGATGACTTTAAGTGGGACATTATCAATCAAGATGATTTGTCTAAGTTTTTAGTTGAATATGAAAACGGGCACATCTTTGAACAGGCACAGTTAGCTCATGACTTGAGAACGAATAATGATGATGAGGTGTCAGCGGCACAGAAAGATTCTGATGATTTAGACCTATCAACACTTCTAGAATCAGATGAAATGGCTGATGCATTAACACTGGTTGACTCAATTATTGAAGAAGAAGAAATAGAATTAACTGAAGAAGATGTTAAGAAGCTAGAAGTTGGTAGACCGGCCGTTGAAACGAAGATAAATAACGGGCAACCAACACTATTTTTCCAAGAAAGCGATTCTATGCATGAATCTGAAAGATTTATGAAGCTAGTTCACTATCCAAATGAACGAAAAATAAAGTGCTTTGTGAATACTAAACATCCCTTTTACAAAAGGCATATTGAGATTCATGAATCCTCTTACTCAGCATATAAGCGTATGATTACAGCAATTGCTTTGGCTGAATGGTCAACTAAGAGTCGTGATCCGCCAGTAGGTCCAGCTAGTTTTATCAAAGTAGTTGACAATTATCTGAAAGGTAAATCTGCAATGCAATAATCCAATAAGCTCAATAACAATTGACAATAACGACAAGTGTTCACGATGCCTTTAGGACAGATAACCCGGAGCTCACTTCGTCGAGCTCTTCAAACATGTTTTTTTGAGGGAATTATTGTAATTTTGAAAAATACGCCCAAAAGAGGAAATCTAGAGACCAGATTCAATGCATCATGGAAATGGGTATTGACATTATGCGCCTTGCTACAACAGGGTGTTTCAGAACACTCAGGTCCAATTGAAATTAGAAAAAAATCAGTATTTTTGGGTATTCACAATGATGGAAAGGATCTTCACAAGCATCAGAAAATATTTTCAACAAAAGGGATGAAATCAATTCCAGATAGAGCGATATCTGAGTGTTTAAACATACTTTCAAACCAATCACTATTGAATAAAATCGAAAAGAAAAAACGTCAGGATATCGAATTTCCTTGGGATTATATTTTGCCAGAGGACATCGGCTCATGTTTCGAAATTGTTAAAGAAATAAATGCAAAGAATGGCGATAATGGAATTGAACTTGTCTATGCCGAAGAACGCCGTAAGTCAGGCGTACACTATACGCCATTCGATGTGACTCGTCATATGGCTGACCTTTCACTAGAGAAAATTCAAATCTCTGACGATTCAATTCCTGAAGATTTAGTCATATGTGATTTAGCTGTTGGAGCAGGGGCTTTCTTACTACAATACGCTCGAATAATTTCTAACATGACTGGGGTAAGTGTAGGATTAATTTTGGAAAAACATGTTATTGGATTCGATATTGATCCAAATGTTTTACAGATTAGTTCACTTTGTTTTCATCTTGAACGGGGTTGCCCAAATGTCGAAACTGCATACCAATTACACAAAATTGACTCAATTGGTCAATTGAATTCTAGAGAGAAAATCAAGACTCGTATCGCTGAAATGATGCCATCTTCAAGAGGAAATCCAACCATTACAACAGGAAATCCGCCTTACGTTAGAGTGAAATCCAAGGATTTCTCTCATCTTGGCTTCCAAAGTAACAAGTGTGGAAACCTCAGCGCATATTTTGTAGAGCAAGCGATTGAAATCACGGAAATTGGAAAGGTGATTTGCCAAATTGTTCCACAATCAGTCATTCAATCTAAAGGAATGAATTCAATTCGGAAAATCCTTCACACACGATGCTCGAGTATTGACATTGAGGCATATGGATGCGTACCAGGATATATGTTTGATCAAGGTAAAATCGGCTCTAATTCTAGCACCTCAATCACCCAGAGAGTTGCAATTATAACCGCAGTAACTGGTGAAGCAAAAACTCCTACTTTCAGTAGTACTCGCTTTATCAGATGGGGTTCTAAAGAAAGAGATATGCTATTTGATGACCTTCAAAAAATACAAATTCCGAACCAATTGTGCGCGGATTATGATTTCCCAATGATTGGTGATGAGAATGCAAAAAAGGTCTTACTCAGAACTAAAGCATCAAACCGAAAGCTTTTCGATATACTTTGTTCGAATAATCGCTTGAAATTGTATGTTCCGAAGGCAGTACGATACTTTTGCACGGCGGCAAGGAATGATTTACATCGTTCCCAAATTGAGTTGAATTTTCTAGATATTTCTTCCCGAAACATGGCTCAAATATTGATTAATAGCTCTTTTTTCTATTGGCATTGGAGGATTTTTGGTAATGGTTTCCAAGTTTCAAATCGTGATCTACAACGCTTGCCAATTCCTTCTGCAGAGATACAAGAAAAGTATCAAAACGAAATCAATTCCATGGCGAATAGATTACATCGAAAAAGAAAATCACTTGCAGTGAAGAAAAGTAACAAAGGTATGATTGAGAACATCAAATATGATAATGACCCGAAACTCATGTATGACCTTGATAAGTTGATTAGAACATTATTTGAATTGGAGAGCGATTATCCATTTCGCGCTTCAAAAGAAAACAGTCTCCAAGGATACCAATCCCATTTTCAATCGAGTTGAAATAGTCCAAGGACACACCGTGGGGACTGTCTTTTTGATTTTTTCCTTTGTGGCCTTTTTCTTTTTTTTATATTCAATCAAAGAGTTGACTCAGCATCCGATGGAAATGATGCACACCTTGCTCTCTTGTTGGTGAATATCTCCCTCGGTCATAGGCCTTTGAGGCCATGCCTTTCTGCACTTCTTCAATCACCCACTGGTCTTGATGCTCAACGGTATCGAGCACCGAACCCGCTCCTTGACTGGCGAGTTCAGCATCGCTGACATAACCGCGATAGAGGATTCTGCATTGCTTGTGCGAGACTGGAATCACCACGTTAACCGATAATCCCCAGGGGTAGAAATTGAACATCATGTTCGGGAAGAGCCACAGATAGTACGCTGCAATATCTTGGCCTTCATCTGGATGGTCTTTGGGTAAATCGAACTTGACATCACCTTCCATCGCCTTGCCAATTTGTAGCACGCCGCCGTCAAACGTCTCGGTAACATAACCTGAATAATCGAGAGCTTGATTGAGTTCAGGATGAACATAAGGAATGTGAAATCCTTCCAGGAAATTATCGACATAGAGCAACCAGTTCGCCTCAACACTGTGGTCACGGTCTCGGCTTGTATCGTGCGTGAACGATTCTGAGGTAAGGAATCCCAGGCGCTCTTCGAGCATTGCCCACGGTAGGTCTGGCACTTCTTCTTGGGCTGTGAAATACATCCCCAGCCACTGTTTGAGTGGGAAATTCTTGAGATTATCGTCTTCACTTGGGAAATCAATCGCTTGCTCAAACTCCGCCATGTGGCGAAAGGTTCCATCGAGGTTGAAGGTGCGGCCATGGTAACGGCATTGGAGGTTCTTCTTTGTGCATGGTTCAAGCGCCAAACGCATGCCGCGGTGTGTGCAGACATTGGAGATGCACTTCGTCTCCTCATCTCGAATCAAGACCATCGATTCGCCATTAACTGCCCCAATATGCTCCACTGGCAGGATGGTATGCGTCTCTAATTCAGAGGTATGTGCGGCAAATTGCCAACCGGAAAAGACACTCTTGAGTCGCTCAAATTCTTCTGATTCAGTGTAGAATCGCGAAGGGAGCGTTCTGGCCACTCGGATATCGGCATCAATCAATTGCTCCGACATGATTCGCACATCTCACAGGTGGTCTTGAGGGTTCGGGCACTTATACCCAAACATCGTTTTCTGCGGTCAACTGCCCTTCTGCATCGCCCGTATTCACGACGCCTTGCGGCTCAACCAGCAAAACATGGCATTCTTCTGTAGCGTATGGTTTGTGCATGACTCCTTTGGGAACCACATACATTTCTCCTTCATTCAACGTGACGGTTTCATGCTTCATTTCGATGCACATCGAACCTTTGACTACGATGAAGACTTCATCGGTATCAACATGATTGTGCCAGACGAAATCGCCTTTCATTTTTGCTAGCTTGAACTGGTAATCATTCATTTCAGCGATGACCTTTGGCGTCCAGAATTCATCAACTAAACTCAACTTTTCCTCAATATTGACCTTGGCCATGGACTACCGAAGACTGAGGCCCTCAAATGAATGTATTGAGCATCAATTGTTAAATCTAGAAGAATTCATTTTTTACTGTCATCACCGTTGATTTTAGCATAAAGAGCAGGGCGATTACCCCTATGAGCGGGAAGATCAAGAAGATAAAAATGAACAGGTCAACTCCCGCTAGACCCGCCTCTAATACAGCCTCGTCGTGAGCGTCTGGGTTCACATAAACAGTGACCTCCTTTTCAGGTGGATACTCGTCGTTACTCGCCCAAGAGGTACAACTCGAATCCTTGCTAAAACTCACTAAGTCTCCATCATACGTCATATTGTCAATCGTATAGTTGTAGGTGACCCATAAGCAGTATGTATCTCCTCCTTCACTGCTTGAAGAAACGGTCACTCCACTATCGATAATGGTGCCGTCAGTCGCCGTCCAGTCCTCCGTCCCAAGGTCTGAAAGAACCGGTCCACCGATGAGTACAGTTGCAATGAGGGAGACACTGCACCAAATTATCGCAAAAACCCAGCCTCCAACGAGGCCCCCAATCTTCGCTCCCCGAGTCCCAAATTCGGGGGGTTGGTTTGGCTTATTCCATACCGTACAGCCTTCGTTTTGAAGAATGGTAATTGCCGTATCCAATAATTTCTGCGCATCTCGAGTCGAGTTGATTCTTTTCATTCCACTCAACTGTTTGAACTCTTCAAGAGTTTTTTCTTCAGAGGCTAAACGGTTTTGGTTATACCAATCGACAATTTCGTTTGCATCATTGTCACTGTCCCAAGTATCGACTGGGAAATCAGCCAAATCCACTTCTACTTTTGGAACAGGAGTTGTTGCCTTTGTTTTGGAATCGTCTTCTTTCTTTTGTTCTGCTAACTCTTCTTTTTCACTGAGTTTAACATCCCAGAAATTGTCCGACATAAACAAACCCTCTAGGGGCACTCTTTTGTTCCTTTTCCCAGCAACTGTGCTAAATCGACCGGCTTGTTCACAGTTCCGAGGTAGGGTCCCAGCCGGAAATGTAGTTCTCATCCAGTGCGATGATGGCTTCCATTTCACTTGAAATGTCAATGTTCAGTGAAGCGATGTTCTCAATGATCCGCTTTGGATTGCTTGACTTGGGAATCGTAATGCATCCTTGGTCGTAACAGAACTTGATGGCAACTTGGGCAGGCGTACAGTTGAGGCGTGTGGCGATTTCCCCAAGACGAGGGTCATCGACTTTGTGACCGCGAGCAAGTGGGGAATAGGCCATCAATCGAGCACCTGCATCTTCAGTGGCTTGCTTGAGCTGAGGGCGTTGTAACCAGGGATTGTACTCAACTTGGTTAACGCATGGCATATAGGTAGCGTATTCTTTCATTGCTTCCAAGTGTGCAGCACCGTAGTTTGAGACGCCAATCGCTTTGACCCAGCCTTGTTCCAGACAGTATTCCATTGCTTTCCAAACGGGTGCCCGGTGTTCAGGGTCAACCGGCGGAGCATGGACCAGATAGAGGTCGATGTATTCACTGTCAAGAAGTGCGAGTGATTGCTTACAATGTTCAATCGTATCTTCGTAACCGACTGCATGCCCGCGGCGAAGTTTCGTAGTAATGAAGACGGATTGACGTTCAATATTGGCGTGCTTGAGTGCTTGGCCGACTTCGCGTTCATTGTTGTACATGCTTGCAGTATCGATGTGAGTATACCCTGCTTCAAGAGCCGCTAAGACCGATGTTTTGCATTCATCTTCAGCGGTCATCAAAAAGACGCCAAGGCCAAATTGCGGAACCTCGTGAACAAAGGCTTCGCTTCCATCTGCAGTTTGATGACTGATACGCATGAGACGACCAGTGGCTGGGGATTGATGAATCCGCCGCTTCATTCCAACTCGATGCCCTCGATAATGGCTCGTAAGCCAATAGAATACTCTCTAGACTGTGTATCTCTAAAATTCATCCCAAGCTCGACACCTGACATCATCCAATGCCCACGCGTGATTTTCTCACGCAAGGGTGTACAAAGGGTTGCAGAAAGTTGGATTTAGACTCACAAGGGTCCATATTCTCCAATAATGATTTAGCGAAGGCGTTCATAGCGTAATTCAATGCAACCCCCACAACAGTTTCCTCCACAACAGTTTCCTCCACAACAGTTTCCCCCACAACAGGTAGGTGGTCCAAATATGGTAGGGGGAATGCCGTCCCCTGGTTATGGAATTCAACAAGGTATGGTGTTTGTAACAGCGCAGAATAATGGCTCTGCAACGGCGGGTATGGTCCTAGGAATCGTCTCAATGGTACTTTCAGTATTATCTCCACTCACGTATTTTACATGCTGTTTTGTTTCACTTCCACTTGCATTCTTTGGCATGATATGTTCGCATATAGGCTACTCCAACTCAAAAACAACTGGCGTTGGTAATGGACAAGCCATAGCGGGGCTCGTACTCAACTGGTTACAACTGCTAATGGTGTTCATACCAATTATGGTCTTCATGGGAGTTGGATTCTTCTCTACAGTTTGAATCGACAAGGGTCTGAAAAGAACACCCTCAAGTTTTGAACCAAAATCCACACCGTCTCTCATTGGATGATACAGGCGTCCATACGAAGGGTACCGTTGTGGACAGATGATTCTGAGTCGGCCATACAATAGATCCGGCTGTTCGTTTGGGGTGTGTAGTTCATTTCTTGTCCAAAGAAAACTCATCCCAAACAGAGGAAGTAGAACTCATTCGTTCTATAAGATCTATCATTTTGTAAACGGCAGGCACTAGACCCTTTTCTTCAAGATTATATTCATCTTCCTGAATGATTTTATTTCCATTCTTCTCAATTATTGTCATTAAACTAACTCCCCCGCTTTCCCATATCGAAAATTCAAGATAAAGCCCATTTTCTCGCTTTGGATCAAAAGAAATGCTACCAGAAGAGATTCTTGATGAGGTGATAGCGTTCAAGGCATCGTTAATCTTTTTTATTTTAAGGGCTTTTTCTTTACCATTTTTTTCGAGAACGAATGTTTTCGTTTCACCGTCAAACATGTCTCTATCGATTAAAATTGGAAGTTTTGCGGATTCAATCATTTCTCTCAACACACCTGAGGTGAAGGAATGCCAAACTCCGAACAAGAGCAGCAGAATGAGAAAAATTACGCCAAGCGTGCCCCACATGATTTCTCGTCGCTTGCGTGAGCATTGAAACTATGGGCGGCAATTGTTCTATAAATTATGGCATAATCGCTTTTTAGAATATTCAAGGGTCTATGCTCAAACCCATGTGTTCAAAATTAGTGTATGAAAGGGTTCGCAGTCCGTTCTATTCGTCGCTACCGACGTAAAGAGCGTCGTTTACAACAGTCCCGCGAGTATGTTTTTTTGAGATGAAATGATGAGTGTGGTATGAACTGACGGCCGAAAATATAAGTATTCAATCCCACAGCCTCAAATCGACATTCGTGACAACTTAGGGCGTAATTCAATGACAAAGAATACTGAAAACCAAGACCAAAAAGTTTCGGTGGAATCTGTAAAATTAGGCACTTCTTTCGGCAAAATCATCTCCATTTATTGGACTTGTGTCGTACTTTGGGGTATTCAATCGGAGATACGATGCAGTGGCTATGGCTGCTATGAAGGATTGATTCTCCTTCCTCTTGCAGCATTTGGAATGATAATGACGATCCCATATTTGCTCATTCGTATGTTTAAAAAATAATATTTTTGTGCCGATAAGTGAGTGCAGAATGTGTACCAGGATTTGCTAAGGGCCATATACAACGCTACCCAAGCGACAGGCATTCCACGCGTGGGTGTACAGAGGGTAATTGCCAAAAATACGACTTTTTTAAGGGTTAAATGTTATCCGTTGAGGTTTTAACAAATAACAGATTGGTAAGTTCATGCGCGTTATGCTCACTAACTTTGTTGCCTTATTGTTATTGTTCCTTTTGGTTGCTCAAACTGCCTCACTTACTGTGACAAATGATGTGAATACAACGATGTTAACATCGGAGACGAATGGTGAAGATTCTTTTTCTGCTTCCGCTCGGAATGGCCCTTCCTGGTACTCTCCGGTCTCGCTCGACAGCACAGATAGCGTCGGCTATCAATCCTCATTAGCGATTGATTCGAATGATAACCTCCACGTGACCTATCGGGACATCACCAATGGCAATCTTGAGTACATGGCCTATGATGGCTCTTCATGGAGCACACCTGTCTCGCTCGACAGCACAGATGACGTCGGCTATGATTCCTCATTAGCGATTGATTCGAATGATAACCTGCACGTGACTTATCTTGACAAAACCAATGGCAATCTTGAGTACATGACCTATGATGGTTCTTACTGGAGCACACCGGTCTCACTCGACAGCAGATATAACGTCGGGCACGAATCCTCACTAGCGATTGATTCGAATGATAACCTGCACGTGACCTATCTTGATTCATACCCCAATTACAATCTTGAGTACATGGCCTATGATGGCTCTTCTTGGAGCACACCTGTCTCTCTCGACAGCACAGGTGACGTCGGCTATCAGTCTTCATTAGCGATTGATTCGAATGATAACCTGCACGTGACCTACCTTGACGGCACCAATGACAATCTTGAGTACATGACCTATGACGGTTCTTCTTGGAGCACACCGGTCTCGCTCGACAGCACAGATAACGTCGGCTCTCAATCCTCATTAGCGATTGATTCGAATGATAACCTCCACGTGACCTATCGGGACATCACCAATGGCAATCTTGAGTACATGGTCTATGATGGCTCTTCTTGGAGCACACCTGTCTCTCTCGACAGCACAGGTGACGTCGGCTATCATTCCTCCTTAGCGATTGATTCGAATGATCACCTGCACGTGACCTATCTTGACTACACCAATTACAATCTTGAGTACATGACTCATGATGGCTCTTCTTGGAGCACACCGGTCACACTCGACAGCACAGATAACGTCGGCAGGCAGTCTTCATTAGCGATTGATTCCAATGATAACCTACACGTAACCTATCTTGATAACACCAATGGCAATCTTGAGTACATGACGACCGGCAATGATTCAGACGGTGATGGAGTTGTCGACATTTATGATTCCTGCCCAAACGGGAATTCAAACTGGGTCTCTACAGCCACAACCGATTATGACGGCGATGGATGTCAAGATTCTAACGAAGACTCAGATGACGATAACGATGGAATACTCGATGTCAACGATGCATTCCCACTCGACTCCTCTGAATCCGTGGATACAGACAACGACGGAACTGGCGACAATGCCGACACCGACGATGATGGAGATAACGTGACGGATACAGACGATGCTTTCCCACTCGACTCCTCTGAATCCGTGGATACAGACAACGACGGAACTGGCGACAATGTCGACACCGACGATGATGGAGATAACGTGACGGATGCAGACGACGCCTTCCCACTCGACTCCTCTGAATCCGTGGATACAGACAACGACGGAACTGGCGACAATACCGATACCGACGATGACGGAGATAACGTGACGGATGCAGATGACGCTTTCCCATTTGATTCCTCTGAATCCGTAGATACAGACAACGACGGAACTGGCGACAATGCCGACACTGACGATGATGGAGATAACGTGACGGATGCAGATGATGCCTTCCCGCTTGATTCAACTGAATCCGTAGATACAGATAATGACGGAACAGGAAACAATGCCGACACAGATGACGACGGAGATAACGTTCTAGATGCAGACGATGCTTTCCCACTTGATTCAACTGAATCCGTAGATACAGATAATGACGGAACAGGAAACAATGCCGACACAGATGACGACGGAGATAACGTTCTAGATGCAGACGATGCTTTCCCTCTTGATTCAACTAAATCTAAAGATACTGTTTCCGACGAGGATTCATCGATTCCAGGCTTTACAGGAATACTGGCAACACTTAGCTTGCTTGGTGCAGCATTTATTCGTCGTAATGAGTGAACGTGATCGTCGATAAGCAGGTTCTGATGTAGAGACCTCTGTA
>Ga0209502_10003988_pt1 | contig 11296 bp, 10 predicted proteins | sample ArcticOcean_MG_C_10_FD_187442 | JGI IMG/M metagenome (GOLD analysis project Ga0209502, IMG submission 187442) | Marine microbial communities from western Arctic Ocean - ArcticOcean_MG_CB11_90 (SPAdes) (version 2) | ecosystem: Environmental > Aquatic > Marine > Oceanic | place: Arctic Ocean...
ACTACCACCTAATTGGAATAGTAATTTAAGTTCTGGTGCGAGACTAGCTTTAGATTTATATTTTTCATGTAATTCGCCAAATATTTCGTCATAGTCATCAATGTTTTCGTTCATTTGTTCTCCCCATCCATCTAGCTTCACATCGAACGGGTCGAACCGGTTATTTAGGAATTCTAAACCTGTGATAGCAGCCATGAGCATTTTACCTTGGAATTTAACAGCATTGCTTTTTTCTTTTTCTGAAACATGGGACATGTATTCGCCCTGCATTTCAAGCAGCGATGACTCCATCGTGTATTTTTTGGAGAGATTCACTCCCTTTTTTTCTAAAGCTTCTAACTTTCTCAGACATTTAAATTTCTCTTGGACCATTTCTTCTGGTTTCATTTTATTCTCAGGTTCGGGGTTAAAATTCTCACCTATAGGTATGTCTTTAAATTTATTATAACCATCCCAGGTGGTTTGTTTGATAGGTTCATTTATGGTAACGCTAGGCATACTAGGCAGCTCTACTGGTGCACTATCGGGCGATTTAGATACCTGTTCTATTTTACCCGAAAATAAGGAGGATTGCATCGTCTTTAGATTGGATTTCGGAGCAGAAAGGTCGTTTAATTCTTTTTCTAATTTATTAAGGTCGTCTAAATTAATGTCCGTGTTAGATTTAGTTTTATCTGGTAGTTTTTTTTCATTCATTAATAGTTCAATACCGGGACCTAACGATTCCTTTTTATTTACAGAAATCGTATCTAATTTAATTGGTGTAATATCCATTATGTAATAATTATATGATATAATTTTAAGTATTACGTAAAAGATTATTTATATAAGCATACGAAAGGGCTTGTAACAAACTGTCTGCTAAATCATCCTTTTTATTATTTAATAAAAAGAGGTCGTACCATGTCGGGTGTTCCGTTTTAATTAATGTGGTGGTAATCTGAATAGCTGCGGCTTTTCTCTCTTTATAGGTGGTTTTGGTGGTAATAAAATGTTTTAGCTTACTTACGGACGAGACAAATTCTATATGTGGGATCATTTTAATAATAAAATATTGGGCGATCATACCTTGAATGGTTTTCATGCGAGTGGCTATTTTACCCATTTGGTTTTCAATCAGTACTATATCGATGGATTGATTCGCAAAGAGTACATCAAAGTGATGTACTATATTTCTTCCTAATACAATCAAATTGATATTATTGGCGTTGGGTGGTTTTATGGCGGTACAAAAATGATCTGTTAGGTGTTTAGTTAGGGTACGTTTATTGGGTTTTATACTCTCACCCAATTTATATTTTTTTGCTAATAGTATTAATGCATCAAGAGAGAGATGTTTTATATTTAATATTTTCTTGGTAGGGAGATGGAGACTATTCGCCTTAGCGTGGGATTTGCAATATTTTATATTATTATACATAAATACTGGAACACATTCACATTGACTGCACTTGGTAGTGGTGCTAATATCTATTATTTTCCATAAAATGATATTATACTTGTTATCTATAATATCAATTAAACAAAAGGCTAAATGTTTAATCCCTACATCTATACTTAATATTTTCATATAAGTATACTTTACTGCGCTCTTTTAAATGATAATAATACATCTTGATCTAAAGCAGGGACACTCATTCTAGACTCTAGAATTTCTTTAGAGAGATATAGCTCTTTTAGATCGCTAGTCTCATATCCGATAGGTTTGGTTTTATCCCCAAACAACTGATATAGAAATGGCATATTAGTAATCTTGCCCGAGTTATAAAAAGGGCATGCGCTGCATTCATCGCACGCCATCAATTGATTTACTTCTATAATTTTGTTAGAGTTTTCTTGCAAATATCTTCTATACTTCCAGTTGGTATTAAGGTGCTGCTTATCACGAATACTCTCATTAATAATGGCTTCGGGTCTAAGATCTGTAAAATTTCGCCCATCATTCATAAATGGCGGAAAATTAGTGTATTTGTTATTACTTCCATTATAACATGCCATGTGTATTATACAGAGAAAAAGTTTTAACCTTTAGTTATTTTTTTTTAACAAATCTATTAATTCACTCTTTTTTAAACTTTTTAACGACTGGGTCGTCGTAATATTTTTACTATGTACTAATTTTCTTAAATCTGGCACCTTCATTCCTTTATAATTAGGAGAGCCGGGTTCCAACACATCATCCTCGGAATCCTCGTCGGAATCCTCGCCGGAATCCTCGTCGGAATCCTCGCCGTCAGCATCCCCATCTGGCGGTTTCACCCCCGGCATGTCCTCTACATTCATTAACTTTGTGTCATTAGATGACATTTCAGTAACATCTAATATTTTATCCATTTCATTATTATTAAAATTAAATACCTTTAACATATGCTCTTTTAAGGGTTCATTATCAAGATCTACAATCTTTACATTTGGAAAGGGACAGAACCCCCCTTCATCCTCCGATTCAGTCTCGGACTCTGACTCGGATAAAACAACCTCCTGCCGGGTATCATTTGTAGTAGGCGCGCCGCCTCCAGTTGCGGGATAATTTTGTCTTAAAGTATCCACCGAAGTGGCTAATGTTTGGCTTAACTGAAATATCGCCGCAAACTTTTGTTCTAAAGTCTTTAATTGTTTTTTAAATAAATATACTACTAACCCTACTAATAAAAGGGTAACACTGATACTTAATACAAATCCACATCCTTCTAGTCCGAACATTACTTATCTGGGATATATTATTAATGAGGTATAAACGAATTAGATAAATTATCTTTTGTTTTAGATATAATAGTTGGGGGATAATTGAGTTGTTCCAATACGTGAACGCCTCCTTGTATGTTAGATATGCCCTGTTTAAGTAAATAGGTATAATCGATTGTATCGTTCTGTTTTATAATGGCCATATTATAGTTTTTGGTGGTTGCGTCTTCTAGTTGTTTGCATAATTCGATATAATGAGTAGTAAGCATAAACGTTACATTCTTTTTTTGAGATAAATAGGATAAGAATGCCTGACCGCTGGCAACCGCTTCATATGGATTTGTACCGGAGTATAATTCATCAAAAATACAAAAGATGGTTTCGGTTTCTTTTGTATCGTTTATATTATCTAACATTTCTTTACATCGTCTAGCTTCCGCCTGAAATAAACTATCCCGGTTAGAGGTATCCGGAATATTCAAATAACAATGTATATACGTATATGGATTTATTCTCGCCTTTTTATAAAATCCATAACCGATTTGCTGACTTAATATAATATTTATTAATGTGCTTTTCAAAAAAGTAGTTTTTCCCGACGCATTAGGACCGGTTATTAAAAAGTTATGGTCCAGAGTATTCGTATTTTTAACGCAGGTGTTATAATCTAATAACGGGTAATAGTTTTCTACTATTTTATTCTTTCCTTTGCCATATTTGCACTTATTTATTTTATTATCTTTTATTAGTAATTGAATTCCTGTAATATTATCTAGGTAACCTTGAAAGGACAGGGCATAATCAATGGTGTCGTGCATAGACGTATCATTGTATAATTGATAAAATACTTTCATATGTTCGCCTAAAGTAAAGGCGGTGATCTCATGGTTTTCAACTAATCCGCGTAGTTTTATCAATCTATCTCTATAGATGGATAATTCGTTATTAAATAGCATATAGGTGGGATAATTTTTAGAAACCGATAAATAGTCGGACATTTTAGAAACGGTGTCTTGGGAAAATTCCTTCAAGGTCACGAATAACTTTTGTACAGATAGCGTATTTTGATAGAACTGATAGGTAGATTTGATATTTTGATATATTTGAAAGATATACATTAGTAAAGATGCTATTATGTAACATCGTTGTTTAGCCGTTGCGGTTTGCAACTCAAATAATTTTCCTAAAGGATGCCTAGATAATATGCCTTTTAACATCGTATAATATTGGCTAAAGGTCAACTGTGGGTTTTTAAGCTTCAATAATATATATGGTAGAATACATACCATAAGGGGTAGAATGATAGTCATTAGAGGGGAAAGCATCGTATTTATGCTGCTTAATTGCAGAAATAATGAATTGGTATTTAATCCCTTTAATTGTTTCCAATCTAAATAATTATATTTTTCTATAAAATTGTTCTGGTCCTTGAACTCTAGCCACTCGGTAGTCACATTATCCAATCGTTTATAAGGTGAAACTTTTAGAGTTTTATATAGTTCTTGTGACTGTGTAAGAAATTTTCTATCATAAGAATAAGATTGTACCCATAGATCCAATAGTTTGGAACCCATTATAGTTTTTGGCTTAAAGAGAGTAAGATAAACCGAATTCGGTCCATGAAGATTTATATCAGTTATAGTATTTGGAGTGAGATCCTTCGTTTTGTGATTATACTTTATTGGTAATTTAAAGTTACTCATTTATAGAGAGAAATAATATTAATAGCATAATATTACGCTAATTCTATAAATTCAGCAGGGAGTTCTGTTATATCTGTATTATAATATGACTCAACTTCTCGTAGCATACCCGCATCATAGGTAGTGATGAAATTTATCCCTGTGCCTTTGCGACCCCATCGCCCACTGCGACCAATTCTATGAAGATAGGTATGAACGTTTTTAGGAAAATCATAATTAACCACTACGCTTACTTGTTGAATATCTATCCCTCTAGAAGTTAAATCAGTAGAGATTAATATCCTACTTGTACCTGTCTTAAAATTATTATATGCTTCTTTTCTCTCGCTTCCCATCATTTTACTATGAATGCAAATTACTGGAAAATCATCCTCAATCATTCGGTCATATAAATAATCTACCGTTTTTACCGAATTACAATATATAATGCATTGAGACACCGACAAACGCTCATATATATCTTTTAACGTATCATACTTGAATCGTGGATGGTCTAATGCAATATAATACTGATTAATTCCTTCTAGAGTCAACATATCAGCCTTCACTAATATCGTTTCCGGCTCAGAATTAAATAAATGCCGTAAATCTGCGACATTATACATCGTTGCGCTAAATAAACATAACTGCTCATATTTTATAATAGAAAATATACGTTTCATCTCATTCTCAAAATCGTCCGAAAATAATACATCTAATTCATCACATACCACCGTATTAATATTGGGGTTAATTTTGTTTGCTTCCAGTAAATGTAGCAGCCTACCGGGTGTTCCACATATAATATGAGGAGAGTTTCTATTCAAATAATATAAATCTTTATTTATTTGTTCTCCTCCAACACATAAATAGCTAGTAACATTAGGCATATATTTAGAAATCTCTCCAAATATAGAATGTATCTGGGTGATTAATTCTCTCGTTGGTGCAATAACCAGTATTTGAGTTTGAGCTTTTGTTAAATCTAACTTATTTAATGTACCAATTACAAAAGCCCCGGTCTTTCCTGTTCCTGATTGCGCTTGCGCTATAATATTATCACCATTAGAAATCTTACTAATAGATTGTTCTTGTATAGGACTTGGCATTTCAAATCCGATACTCAATATGCCCCGCAGTAAATGTTCATCGATATCACAGATTGTTTCCCACGAATTCATAAGAGTATCTTATGAATCATTATTTATATTAATATAAACATTTATATTATAATAATAGTATGCTTTACTCTCTAGCAGATATATATTTAATAAAACAGACCATGTCTAAAAATAATATATCGCGAGAGGTAAAACATACCATTAGTGAATTAAATAATATAATTAGTAAGAGAAATTATAAATTAACGCCAAGTTTTAAGGCTAAACAGGTTGTCCTCCCCAGAAAGGTGAATAAACCGGTAAATATAATGAATGATCTCCGTTTAAATATGAATAAGCTGAGTGTAAAGAATTATGCCAGGCTATATGAGAAAATCAAGGTATTGTTGAGGGATTTAAAGCCTGAAGCGAAAGAGAGAGAAGAGTGCGCTACTATGTTATTTGAATTGGCTAGTGCGAATTTATTTTTTTCTGAATTGTATGCAGATTTATATCAAAAATTATATGTAGAGTTTGATTTTTTGAGAGAACCATTAACTAATTCATTAAAGACGTTTATATCTTCGTATAAGAATATAGAAAATATGTCGAGCGCTGAAAATTATGATATGTTTTGTAGTATTATTAAGAATAATACAAAACGTATTGCGTTATTGACGTTTGTTATATATTTAATGAAAGGCGATGTAGTAAAAGGGCTAGGTGGGAAAGGAGATGTTATTATGGAGTTGACGTTATATTTAGTAACTAATATAGATACGTTATTATCCACCAATCAGTCGGATCAGATAGAGCAGTTGGCAGAAAATTTGCTGGTAATAATTAGGTTGACTGGATTACACATATTATCAAGGGATGACTGGCTTGTAGTTGAAACACATATAGATAAAATCAGTAATGCTAAGCCGGCAGATTATGAAGGTCTAACCTTTAAAACCGTTTTCAAGTATCGGGATATGAAAGATATAATAAAATAAGGATAAAAAAATAATATTATAAACTAGTATGGTGAAATCTAAATTGGATCCTAAAATAGATTACCCAGATAATTCAGCATTAAATAAATCGGATGAGAATATCACTTCTCAAGCATGGTATTATAATTTAGATAATAATAATATTATCATAGCGGTAGGTGTTGTATGGGAGATGAATGATGATATTGCCACCGTGCCTATTTATTTGATTAGTAGCGAGGATGATAAAGTCATTAAACAGATTGGTTTATTTGAAATGAGTCCTGAAAAGTATAAAAATTCTTTAGAAACAGATGAGGATGGAGATGAAATATTAAATATCAATAAATTAGATGCACCATTAATATATGATATAGAGAGCCTAAAACAGGAGGGCGCTCCCGAGGAGAAGGAAATATCCTCTGTTTCATCCGTTCTTGCTCCTCAGGATAACCCGGTAGTATCGCCTTTAGTAAACCCTGTAGTGACGCCTTTAACTAGTCGGGTAGTATCTCTCCCCGAACAAACGAAAGAAATGAGTGCCGCAGAATATGTAAAGAACCCTACCGGTGATTGGATAAATAAGTATCTAAACTCTTCCCATTTTCGTATAGAGGATGTAAAATCGGACGGGAGTTGTTTTTTTTATGTGGTGCGCGATGCCATGAATTCGGTAGGTAATAAGTATACTATTGCAGATTTACGTGAAAAGCTTTTATCCTACCCAAAATTAGAGGACACCTATAATACAGAAAGGAAAATAATAAAGGATGCTGTAGGTGTAATGAAGTTAAATGAGAAAGTGTACAATGAATGTACTGCGTTGTTAAAAGGTAAGACAGTAAAAACAGCAAAAGATAAGAAAGCTTACAAGACAAAGTGTGATGAAATCACTAGACTGGTAGATGAGGCAAAAGAGATATTAGAACCATTCAAGGCTATACAAGATATTGATACATTTGAGGAGTATAAAGCGTATGTGTTAAAGCACAAGTGTTGGGCAACGGAATGGTCCATGCAACATATAGAGAATACCTTAAATATAAAAGTAATTATATTTAATAATGAGAAGTATAAGCAGCAGGAGAAGATGCCGGCTGGTCGTAAAGTAGATCAGGTTATAAACTGTATGGAGTCGGAGGTAACAAATCCCCAGTATTATATCCTAGCAAACTATATAAATGAGAATCATTATCAGCTGATATATTTTAAAGATGTATTAGCGTTCAAGTTTAATCAGTTGCCCTATATGTTAAGAAGTAAGATTCTAACGAGATGTATTGTAGGAAATAAATCTTCTAGCTGGAATAAATTAGTAGATTTTAAAGGTATGAAGGAATCCGCACCAAAGAAAAAGACCGCTGCCGCTATATGCAAGGGGCTATCAGAAGAGGAGTGTAAAAAACGGGAGGAGGACTGCAACTATAGGAAAGGAACGGAACGACAATACTGTGCAAAAAAACCAACAAAAAAATAAATGAATATAGTATGAAACCCTCCAAACAATTAAGACACCGAGTGAATAAATTTACCCGAGAGATTAAAATAGCCCATAAGAAAACATTAGAACAAATTAAAAAAACCCATATAACTACGGAACGAATACATTTAATCTCTCAACTAGATCTAGGCGATATAACAAGCAACCCGTTTCTAGATAAAACAATTCAAACTCATATAGTTAATAATAGCAACCACCGCAAACAACTATATATTCACGGCAAACTAAAAATAACTATTATAGATGAACACGCGATACCTAATAAGTATTTTTATCATATATTAGATTGGTATTATTTTATACTACCGTATGCTAATAAATCGTGTACTAAACCCTTACACATTACTATCTATTTGACTCCCTTTAAAAAATTACTACCATCAAAGGGTCAAATAATTGGTCCATATAATGTGAATAGTGGGTCAACCCGAGTATGTACGGCTAGTTCGTCGAATATACTTATTTGGCGAAAAGAAGAGTGGTTCAAGGTATTAATGCATGAGTCGTTTCATTATTACAAGTTGGATTCCTTTCATAATGCACAAAATGCGCCGGACATGAAAGAAATGTTTCCCATCGATTCGGATTTTTTAATGGGAGAGGTATACAGCGAAACATGGGCGACCATTTTACATACCATCTTTTATTCCTTTTATAACAACGCCAATATATGGCATCTATTACAACAAGAGAGAACTCATTCCGTAAAACAAACCATCCATATTCTACAACATATGGACCTCACCTACAACGATATCATTACTAAGCATTCCCCTAAATATAAGGAAAACACTAATGTTTTTTGCTACTATATTGGCAAAATGATATGTCTATACCACCTAAATCAATTCATTCTATGGTGCTCTACCTATACACATCTCACATGTAACAAACCTCTTCCTCTTTTCCTTAAAAAGTATTTCAATAATGAGACATTATTAAAGGAAATACATACCATTAAGCGCGTACCTTACTCCCTGAAAATGTGCCATTATGCTATATTATAATATTTATTTTTATATATTATAATATTTATTATTATTTAAAAGATTGCCGTTATTTCCTGTCCAGCCTTAAGAAAATGGGGACTCATAAACTTCTGCAGATTAAAATAAGTCAACTCATCCGTCTTCTGCACCTTGAGAAGCTCTGAAAGAGCCTTATCCGCATTAATAATCCGGCCATTATCTTTATCTTGCAGATTATTTGCCCGAATATACTTATTAATCTCTCGCGTCACCTCTGTGCGCGCTACCTCACTCCCATGCTGCCGATTCAAAAAATCTGCTAATTCCTTACTAATACGTGTTGGCTTTACAAAACCACTAGGCTTACGGTTACTAGACTGTTTCTTTTTTTTTAGTTTTTGGGCAGCCTTTAATTCCTTCGTTACCGATTTTTCTAATGACCTAAACGTAGATTTTAGACTACTTAACTGAGTACTAACCATCTGCAGATCACGCAAGAAGCCAGCAAATTCTACCGATAAACCATCCACCGGTTCAACCACCTCATTCACGGGTTCAGTAGATACCGTTTCAGGTGCTGGAGCTGGAGCTGGAGCTGGAGCTGGAGCCGCCGCAGTCGCCTTCACTTTTTTCGCCTTAGTTGATTTCTGAGCAGTCGCTTTCGGAGCAGTCGTTTTCAGAGCAGTCGTTTTCGGAGTCGTTTTATTCACCATTACTAAATAATAGCAGTATTATTTAAGTCTTTTTACGCATTATATTTAATTAAATGTTATGGATCTGTAACGACAACAGATTGATAAAGCCATGGCAAACTTTCGGCCGCTTCGGTAGATACTAGCGTTAATGCTTGCAGTACATAACATATTCCTGTAAATTTATCATTGTCACTAGCCGTCGTATGGATAAAATTTTCTACAATTGACACAACATAGTCTTTAATATGATCGGTTTGGATATAAAGCATATTAAAATCCCTAAAGGGTGTACCATACGGGGGACATATTAATCGTTTCGTTGCCATAGGGATCTCGGCTCTGTAATTCCAAATATCATATAATGCTTTAATAAAGGTTATTAATTTATTGGAAGATAATTCATAAAACCATTGAGGATTGGTGTAAAATCCCCGTTCTTCAATCGTTTGAAATAGTGCTAAAATGCGAAACTCCATCGTTTTTTCATTAGATACAACCGTGTCAATATTGAAATCCATCGGAATCTGTAGCCATTTTGTATATAGTATTAATTTATTAAATCTCTCCATCGTTCGTATGTCTAACGGCGCTCTATTATATGGATTTAAGGCATTTTCCTTCTTTATTAAATGATAAAACGAAACGATATCAAACGCCCAACTAAATTTATTTTCTGTAATAACAAATAGATGACTATTATTTATATCTGCAATGTTATCCAAACTAAAAAAATCGACATCATTAGTATACTCTTTCTTAATATTATGTAATTTCTTCCACACCCTATATACATGTAATCTCCAGATCTTATATACCTTTTCTGCTAAATTCCTAGTGTTCTTAAAACTACTCACACGATCCACTAATAGTGCTTTATTTCCAGACAACTTTAATTTATGTAGCCTACAATAAGCCTTTAATTCTTTTATAGTCGTTTTCATATATATATATATACTATCATTCTTTTATCGTGGTTTTCATATATATATCACCCTTGCATGTATTTTTTCAAAAAATTGATTTAAAGATTGCATACATAATATATGTAATTATGTCCGCCTCCCTAATCATCACCGGTTCTGAATTTGATGCTTCCACTCAGGTTGAATACGCCAAACCCCGTATTAACAAATCCGGAGGTAAAAATATTGGATTGAAGAATAAAGACACGAAAAAGCAGCTATATTTATCGACTCCTCTTCTAATGACGTGGGGGGTGAATGAGAATGATTTTAATAAAACGGGGAATTATACCTATGATATGGCGCTGCAATTTCCGAGGGAATCTGACTCTAATCATTCCGATAATACTGCGAGCTTTTTGAATAGTATGGTAGAGCTAGAGACCAAACTAAAGGCAGATGCAGCAGCTAATTCCAAGGAATGGTTTAATAAGGGATCTATGAGTGCGGAGGTTATTGATGCCCTTTGGAGTCCGATGTTGAGATATCCAAAGGGAGATGATGGTGAACCGGACCGTACACGCAGTCCATCGTTGAATGTAAAGTTGCCTTGCTGGGATAGTGAATTTAAGTTTGAATTGTATGATTTAAATGAGAATCCAATCTTTCCACCTGAAGATCAAACGAATGCGGCAGATCTTCTAAAGAAACTAATCACCAAGACACAGAATGTTGCTCTTGTCATTGAATGTGGCGGAGTATGGTTTGCAAATGGTAAGTTTGGTG
>Ga0209502_10004000_pt1 | contig 11267 bp, 10 predicted proteins | sample ArcticOcean_MG_C_10_FD_187442 | JGI IMG/M metagenome (GOLD analysis project Ga0209502, IMG submission 187442) | Marine microbial communities from western Arctic Ocean - ArcticOcean_MG_CB11_90 (SPAdes) (version 2) | ecosystem: Environmental > Aquatic > Marine > Oceanic | place: Arctic Ocean...
ACACACGGTACGAAGGTACGCGGTGGTAGTTGCCACCACCGGTCGGTGCTCACCGATGCACCGACCGTCGTTCGTTATCACTCCTCACACTCGAGACACAGCGCGGCGCGGTGGGTCCGTCTTCGTCTTCCTTTTCTCACAAGGCGTCGGCAATCTCGCCGAGCGCCGCGCCCGTCGGCACGGGCGCCGCTGGTTGTGGTTGTGGTGGTTGTGGTGGTGGTGGTGGTGGTGGTGGTGGTGCGGGCGTCTCGTCGGCGTCGGCCAGCAAGGTGTCGTAGTCTAGAAAGTCCATGGCGTCAAAGTTCTGATCGCGCACGTCGGTCGCCGTCGACGGCTGGTGATCGCGCACGAGCTGAGCGTGGTCCGCGTGCTCGGTCGCGTGCATGGCCTGCCGCTCCTTGCTGCTCTGGGCGGCGCTCTCGGACTCGAGCCGCGCGACGACCCGAAAGGGCGCCGTCTCCGCCACGTAGGTGACGTCGCTGACGACGTCGGCCGGCGAGTCGGCGTGCACCAGGTCGACCTCGACCACGATGCGAAACTTGGTGTCGCCAATGTTCTTCCTCTTGAATTCCGAGGACAGGCGACTGAGTGAGACGACGATGGTCGGCAGGCCGCCCTTGGGAAAGTGCGCGTATGTTTGGTCCAGCCACGGACCAATCAGACGACCCTGCCCGTCCCAGCGCTTGAGCGCAGGCTTGCCAAAGCATGGCACGGCCGTGCGCGAGTCGTCGTCAAACACGAGAAAGGCGCGTGTCGTGCTGCGGGTCGTGTCGACGGCCGTTCCGTGCGTCGGATGCGCGTGCGTGCGGTACTCGAGCAGAAACTGCGAGTCGTGGCCTTCCGGGAGCGGCAGGTGGGTCATGAAGCGATGTTCGAGCAACGGCTTGATCTTGATCTGGCGGTTCTTTTGCATCGTCAGCGACCCGTCGGCCTCGCACCGGTGGGCCTCGCATTCCCACTCGCGCTGGTCCTCGCTCGTGTCCGCCAGCCGGAGCCGCATCCGACGGTGGAAGCGCAACCCCCACGCGTGCAGCTCCTTGCTGCACGCCATCAGGGGCGTGCTGGCCTCGTACGGAAGGTAGGGCCACAGCACGTCGCCCAGCTCCTCTCCACCGACGTCGCGCACGATGCTGGTCAGCGGGTCGCGTTGGGAAGCCGGCAGGTGCGCGCGATGCGCGGCCACTTGCCGAGCGGTGTTGCGAAAGCGCTCGGCCAAGACGTAGAGCGACGACGCCTTGACCGCGCGCGTGCGCATGGCCCCGAGGATGCGCGGCAAGAAGCTGGGCTGGTGGCGGCGAAACCAGCAGAGAATCGTCACCAGGCGGTTGCGCGCCTCCATTGTCGACTCGTACCGATCGTCAAAGTCGCTGCACGGCGGGCGGTCGAGCGAGTTCATTGCCGCCTGGCCATTGTCGAGGCTCTTGCGGTAGCGCCGCTGACGGTTCGTGCCGCCCTTGAGCGACGTGCGCCACTTGATTCCCAGCTTGGTGGCCGCGCGCTTCCAGATGGTCTTGGCATCGGCAAAGGTGTCGCGCGGCAGGTCGTCGGTGTGCGAGATGTCGAGTCGGCGTCGGAACGCCAAGGTGGCATCGTACTCGTTCAGCAGCACCTGGATGCCGTCGGTGCGATGGTCAAATGAGAAGACAGCGCGCTGTCCGATCATCTCTGATGTGTCGCAGACGAGCACGTCGCGCAACTCGTTCCACTCGGTGTTGAGTGTGCAGTCCACCCCCAGGGTCCGTGGTGGCGGCATGTTGCGCATCTCGTAGCGGTAAAAGGCCGCATTGACCGACAGCACCTCGTCCGCAGTCAGCGTGGCGTCGCCCACATACTCGTTGAAGGAGTCGATGAGCAGACAGATCAGACGGTAGTTTCGATACATGCTCGGGCCGTCGTTGGCGTCGACCTCCGGGTCCCTGCCCCGCTGGAACCGCGGCGCGGTGGCCAGCCAGTCCTCGTCCATTGCGCCGGGTGCGGGAGCGGCAGCAGCAGCAGCAGCAGCAGCAGCAGCAGCAGCAGCAGCAGCAGCAGCGAGTGCGTCGACTGCTGCAGGCCACCAACGCCCCGGCCGTCGGTCACCCGTCCTCTGTCTGGCTTCCATTGGCACACAAGCCGCAACCACAGAGGGGGCCTGTCTGCGACAGTGCGCCGGTTGCGGCTTGTGCGCAGTGCGTCGTCTATCGCCAGCCAGCCCCAAGCGCGCCATGCCCAGTGGCCGCGCAATGGTAGCGCGACGGCGACGCACGGAGCAGCTCGGCCTCCCCAGCGGCGCTGCGGCTCCGACTGCCAGGGCCGTCGAGCCCGACCCCGAGCCCGAGGCCGCACCGACGGCCAACCACATTGGCGTCGCGCAGCCGCCGTGCGCGTCCATGAGCGAGGCCGACGTGACCAGCGCCCTCTTGGGCAACGCGCTGGCGGCGCTGGCGGCGCTGGCGGCGCTCACTGATAGGTGCGACTTAAGATGTATTAAGTTGGCTTAAGTCACACCTAGCAGTGAGCGCCTGCTCGCTTTTCAAGTCAAGCAAGGTTTAGAAGAACCGTGCCGAGGGGTTTTCATCTTAAGATGTCTTAAGCTTGCTTAAAGGTACACTAACTCCTCTGCTGGAGCGTGAGCCGCCCCACTTGTCGTGAGGCGGTGCCGGAGTCCCGCCTTAAAGATACGTGTCCCGCACGCCAGTGAGGGCGCTGCCGTAGCCAAAGGGCTCCGTTGGAGCCAGCGCTCCGCTCAGCACGTTGAGCATGCTCAAGCCACCACCACCGCCCACCGCGCGGAACAGCGTGCAGCAGCCCGAGCCGCTGAGCTCAAAGAGGCTGGTCTCGTTGTGGTGGTGGGCGAGCTCGCAGCACGCGTCGGCATCGAGACCGCACGGCTCGACGTAGGCCGTCTCGAACACCGCGAGGGCTGGGTCGAAGCGCAGGCGCTCGTACGTCGTGCACGTGCGTGCGGCGGCATCGGGCGCCGGCGCGTCGGGCGGCGCGACGGGCAGCGGCGGCACGGGCGGACCGCCGGGGCTGGGCGGCGGGCTCGGCTCGAGGTCGCGCAGTGTGCGCAGGACGAGCCGCATCGCGTCGAGCGCGATCACACGGTAGCTGCCCGTGAGCGTCAGCCGCACGAAGCGCACGTGTCGCAGCGCGGCGTACTCGGCGTCGGTCGCGAGCGCCTCGAGGCACACGTACTGGAAGTGGACCAGGCCGTCCTGGTAGTGGTCGACGCTCTGCTCGTAGTAGGGCTTGCACTGCGTGTCGAGCGGGTTGTGCGACTCGTCGTACACGGTCACCTCGTAGAAACGGTCGGCCTCGCCGCCCTGGCTGCTCGCAAAGAGCAGGTCGGCGTACGCCGCCGTGCTCGGCAGCGTGAGCTCGAGCGCAAAGAGGTAGTACTCGCGGTCGGTGGGCCACTCGTGGAGCAGGTCGAGCTCGGCAAACGGCGCCGCGGTGTTGGCCTCGGTCGTGCCGCAGTGCCGAAGCCCGTCGAGGCAGCGGCTCGGCGTGTCGCCGGTGCGGCACGGCAGCGGCGCGTCGGCGCTGAGGGTCGAGCACGCCGCCCACGTCGGATGCTCTCGCCCCTCGTCGGTGATGCGCTGCAGGGCGGCGTCGCGCGAGGCGTTGGCCAGGTTGGTGAGCGGCATGAGGTTGCCGAGCTCGCTCGACGCCGTGGCCGGGTCGGTCTCGTGGTCGGCCAGAAAGTAGGTCGACAGGGCCACGCGCGTGGGGTCGACGTAGACGACGTGGTCCGACTCCTCGCGCGGCAACCGCGGCCGCGGCGGCGAGGGCGGCGGCGGCGGCGGCGGCGGCACGAAGACGGTCGAGAGCGGTGGCAGCCCGGGCGGCGTGAAGCTGGCGTCGAAGATGTAGGACTGCATCATGCTCGTCGCCAGCGCGTTGCACCGCGCCTCGGCGCTGAGCAGATAGACCGAGTCGCAAAAGTCGCGCTGCATCTGCAGGGCGATGGCCTTGCCCTCGTCGAGGCTGAGCGCGACGGGTGGGCTCGGCGGCGGCGGCGACGAGGGCGGGCAGGGCGGCGGCGGGCGTGGCGGCGGCGGCGGTGGGCTGGGGGGCGGATCGGGCAGCTGCAGCCGATCGTAGTAGAACTCGGCGAGCTGCTCGCTCTCCGTGCTCTCGAGCTCGAGCGGCTCCTCGTTGCACCCAAAGCTGCCCAGTCCGCGGTAGGGCCGAGCGGCCAGCCCGTCCTCGCACGCACGCAGCAACGGATGGCTGGCAAAGGCCGCTGCCGCCTTGAGCTTGGTCGAGCAGCGCGTCGCAAAGAGCGCCTCGGCGCCGATGCGCCAGCTGACCGGCGCGTCGTTGGACTCGACGGCCTGGTCGTTGATCTCAAACTGCAGGTACTTGGCCGTGGCCTGCTCGGTCTCCAGGGTCGTCTTCAGCAGGTCACCGCTGTACGTCCCGTCGGAGCGGTACCAGCTCGACTTCCCAAAGACGGCCGTCTGCCTCGAGCCGATGCTCGGGTAGGACAGCGCGGCCAACCGGCGCCCGTAGCGTGCCGAGATTGCAAGCGCGTCACCAAAGCTCACGCCCTGCGAGTTGAGGTAGTCGAGGGCGCTGAACGACTCGGCCGCCGAGGTCGGTGTCCCGAGCGCGTTCAGGTTCATGCCGAGCTTGTTGGCCATGGCCTTTCGCACCGCCTCGTAGGTCGCGTACTGCGCGGCGCGCTGATCGTAGTTTTCGTTGCTCGTGAGCGTGTTGGCCTGCGCGCCACAGATCTGCTGCGCATTCTGCGCGCAGGAGCGCTCGGGGAAGACGGCGACGTGCAGCAGGCGATGCCAACCGGGTTGCACTGCCTCGTCGTCGGACGAGGTGACGTAGACGTACTGGTGCAACGAGAAGCGCTCGTAGGCCGGAACCTGCTGTGGGTCGCAGTCGCTCGACACCATGCCGCGGCCGCATCCGCGGAAGACGCGCCGCTGGATGGCCGACCGACCGAGCGACTCGCGCGGCACGTACATGTCGTACGAGGGCAGCAGCCAGTTGGACGCGTCGGTGATCTGCTTGACGCTCGGATCCTGCAACGGCGGATCGCCGACGACGTCCTCGATCGAGTACTTGTACGTGGGGTTGCACACCGAGTCGCGCCAGACGGCAAAGGGGTTGCGCCAGTCGCGGCGGTCGGCCGTGTCGCGCTTGAAGTGGCCGCTGGTGTCGGCCGTGACGTAGTCCTCTGGGTAGCGCGCTCCGCCGTTGACCAGGTCGCGGAGCTGGCGCAACGACCCGTAGGCGAGCAGCGGGCCAAAGGCCGAGAGCGGCACCTGGGTGAGCCGCGCGTCCTTTTCGCCGTAGACGTCCCGGTCCGTCTGCCAGGTGGACGTCGGCACGGCACTGCGCTCGAGGTTGGGCGCCATGCAGTTGTCGTGCCAGAAGTCGTGCACGCCATAGCCAGAAGCCACGTGCACGCCCGTCTCGGCGAGAAAGGACTCGGCGTAGAGCGCCGTCGCCATGAGCAGCAGGTTGCGGTCCCAGCTCGCCGTGTACTCGACGTCGTCGGTGGGGCTCGTGCCGGTCGGTCCGTCTGAGCCGGCGGCGGCCGTGGTGGGGTCGGACATGTAGTCGAAAAACGCCTTGCACGAGAAGCGAAACATGCCCGAGAAGCGCGCCTGCACCATGCGCGCCGAGAGCGAGTCCTGATCGGCGTAGTGCGACGTCGAGAGAAAGGCGGTCGACATCGAGTACCGCGACACGTAGCTGCGCAACAGCAAACACGCAGCCATTCAGCAGTGCTAAAATTGTTTGCGGCTTGTGGCCTGGTCATATTCAGGCGGTAGTGTAAATGGTATGGGTGGGCGGTGAGGGCTACGACAGATTCGTAGCTGCATTGCAAGATACGCCTCTTCAGTTGCAGCTGACCAAAGAACAATGGATTGCACGTAAAGTGACAAAGGAGTCGAATGTGCCAGTTTTGTGCTCAAAGTGCGGAATCACAGTCAGCTCCCAAGTAAACAACGCAAAGCGTATCAAAAGAATTGGATGCATTTGCACAGGTCGATTCAAGTACAATACGTCAAACGGACGTACCATTTTGAAGCAACTTGTTGACAACACCAGGTTCTCGTTAGTGTCTTCGCTAAAGGACATTGACCTCAGTCGCGGTTGCTACTCTCGAATCAAGTTGCATTGCAGAGAGTGCTCAACGACGGTCACTGCTCAAGTAAACGCTTTACTGCCGTCATCATCTGGCATCGGATGTTTCTGTGCTCGCCCCGATGAGCTACAGGTACGTCATGCTCTTCTGAATATCATAAATCTGTGGGAGAATGGCTCCACGGTTGATTCTCAGTTCAAATTCTTTGGTGAGCTCAAGGGACGATTGGGGAAGCCGTTCAGCGCGGACTTTGCCGTATTTGACCCCAATATGAAACTGATGCTCATTGTCGAGGTCGATGGATGGTATCATTTCAATGAGAATCCAAAAAGCCGCCCGGCGGATTGCAACCGCTCCAAAGAGCACGACGTACTGAAGGAGAATTGGTGCATTGATCGAGGAGTCTTCATGGTGAGGATTAGCACTGCATTTGTGAAATGTGGCATTGATGCTTGGTACCCAGCATTTTTCACAGCGGTCAACGAGGCTGCGAATGAAGAAGCCAATTCAATTTGCAGGATCACTCACGATCGTTGCTACACCAAAGGGCCGTACTTTGATGTTCGGGTAGGCACTGCTCTCGAAGTTGTCGACAGCCCAGTTGTAGTTGAGTAGAATGTCACCAGATGAGTGAGCGGCATGTGTGTTCGATAGGGGTTCGATATTCAATGAGCGCACTAAAGTGGACCGTAGCCACGCCCGCCGGTGCTGCGCTCGCGCCCCACGTTGCTGCCGTACGTCTGCGACGCCACGTACCTGTATGTCAAAACGAAGCAACGCGCCTTGCGTATTGTGAACACATGAAATACGGGATGCCAGTCGTTTGTTGTCCGCTGATGTATCCAACATCAGTCGCGCGGCTCGTGGGGATCGAAATGGGTGTGCGTTAGGGTTTAGGTGGAGGTATGTTTGAATGTGAAGCGCTCACGTCAGGCTGGGCCAGAACTCGAGCAGCTTCTCGCGCAGCGTCTCCATGCCCTCGGGGTCGGCGGCGGCGAGGTCGTGGAAGGCGCCAAAGGTTGCCGGCGGCGGCGGCGGCGGGCTGGAGGTCCAGTCGTAGATGACCTTGGGCAGCTTGAAGGTGACCGTGTTGACGTACGTCTCGAGCTCGTCGTCGATGTTGCCGCCGGGGCCTGCGGAGGCGCAACGACAAGTACAATGCACTGCGAAAGAAGTGAGTAATGAAGGTAGGGGTGCTGTGTTCGAGGTGTGTGTTTTACAGAAGCTCTCAAAGTGGTGGAAGACGCAGCTCAGGATCTGCGAGGCAAGCAGCGCGGTGAGCACTGAGAGTGTCAGAGACGGAAGCCGGCGGAGCGTACCAGTTGGTCGAGGGTCATGGAGTCGAGGAGCGACGAGTCGCAGATGTTCTGCGCCGCCTGGTTGTAGCCCGTGTCGGTCGTGTCCACGTTCTGGAAGGCCTGCATCAGCGACGGTGGCAGGCTCTCGTACGAGTCGCCGACAATGTCGGCAAACTGTTGCTGGAGCTCGCTCGCCGTCGGCGAGTGGAAGAGGCTCTTGTAGTCCTCGTACGTCTCCGCCTTGCCGAGGCAGACGGCCTTTTGGCGCCTGCGCAGCCACAAGCACAAGCAGCTGAAACGTCTTGCGCGTTGTACGCAGTGCAAGACAAGGAGGCTGTTCGAGACAAGGGGGCTGATTCGGATTGAAAAGGTTCGATTTGCGGAAGCGCACTCGTAGTAGCAACGCTTGTGCGGCTCGGTGGCGCCCGGGCTGCACCCAAAGATGGCGGCGAGCGACTCGGGATCCTCGGGGCAGCGCTTGAAGGTCTTGTACTCCCAGCACACGTGGTCGAGCTTCTTGATCCACCCGATGATCTTGTTGACCCCGTCGATGAGGCCGTTGACCAGGCTCTCGGCCTGGCGGATGTTGTCGACGATGATGCTATCCATGATCAGCGAGATGACGTCGGACGCCGACGAGCACTTTTCCACGGGCGACTCGAGGTTCTGCAGCCAGGCCGGGCGCAGCATCATGAGCGTCTGGCACGCGCAGGCGGCGACCGACTCCTGGCAGACCGCGGCGAGCCGCAGCGCCGACTCGGTGTCGTGCCGCACCGCGACGGCGAGGTCGATGGCCGTGGTCGCCAGGTTGTCCGGGCACGGCGGATCGCAGAGCGCGCACGCCTCCGGGCTCGGCAAACCGCCGTCGCGCGCGTTGAAGGAGAAGAACTCGCACTTTTTGACGCAGTCCTCGACGTCGCTGCAGGTGACGGGCAGCTCGACCTTGCCGTTGACCTGCGTCTCGGGCACGAGCGTGCGCGGGTACTCGAGGCTCGACTCGGCGATGCTGACGCCCGCGACAAAGTCGGAGTCGGTCGTCTCGACGAGCGCACCGCAAAAGTCCTGCGACCAGCCCGTGGCGCGGCCGGTGCACCCGATGACGCTGAGCGTGGCCTTGGCGCCGCCGGCGCTCTCGCAGCCGGTGTTGCCGTAGGCGACGTGCACGTCGGTGCAGACGCCGGCCGACGCGTCGGTCACGTCGTACTTGTCCTGCCGCGCGGACCATCCATTGATTCGCTGAAACATGTGAAACGTCGGTGTGTGTGTGTGAGTTGGGTTCGAGTTTTTGGAGCCGACGCACATCGCCCGGCTCCTCGACCATGTAGAAGGCGACGTCGCCGGACGAGCGCGCAATCTTCTGATGCGCCTCCCCCGCGGCCGCGAGCGCCGCCGCGTCGGCCTGCAGCTTGGTCGCCACGTCGGCATTGTAGCCGGCGTGGGTGTAGAAGGTCATGTTGAGCGTGCAGACGTAGGCGTGCCCGTGGATAGGGTGTTCTGACACGCGCGATGCACAAACGCGATGAAGCTGATTGGACTGTCCTAGGCGAGTGCGAGTGTGTGTGTGTGTGTGTTTGTGCATGTCAGTGTTCGAATGTGATGTCTGTTACCTCCGCAGCGGCTGTAGCAGTCGAGGTCGGTGTCGCACCCGACCATGAAGCCGGAGCGCTCGAGCGGATCGCCGTTGACCTTGAGGGGCGGCGTGTACCCGCCCGTGCTCGACTCGCGATGCGCCTTGCGACACGAGATGGCGTTGCGCGGCCCGAGCGGGTTGTCGATGCGGTTGTTGACCATCGTGTGGAACTGCTCCTGCCAGGCCAGGTCGGGCGCCGGCGGCCGCTGCTCCTTGCGAATGGCGCCGTACCGGTACGAGATGTCCTGCGACACGCGCGCACGCAGACGTAAAACACTGAAGATTGAACTTGAAAGGGTAGCCATGTGAGCTGGGTGTAGGTAGGGCCTACTAATTTGGTTCAAATTGCTTTTTGTACCTGCCCAATGTCGGACGCGTGGAAGGCGGCGGTGAGGCCCACCGTCGGCAGGCCGACCGAGCAACGGTAGGCGCTCGCGGCCGCGCGCACCGCCGCGCTCGTGCACTCGGCCTTGCACGTGTCGCACTCGATGGCGCAGTGCTGCAGCCGCTCGGTCAGGTTGGCGCGGCAGAGCTCGATGGCCGCGACCTCGGTGGCCGTCTCGGGCGTGAGGCGCTGGCGCGCAAACTCCTCCTCGCAGAAACGGCGGTCCTCGCGCGCCATGTAGGCCAGGTCGTAGACGCCCGAGCGCTGCGTGCGCGAGGCGTTGGCCGAGCACGCCGCGACGCCGCCCGTCTCGTCGACGCAAAAGGGGCCCGCCGCGAGGAGCTCGAGGCGCAGGTCGGTGTCGGCCGCGAGCGGGTTGACGTCAGAGTCCCTGCCACAGAAGAAGCGGGGTGGGCGTCGGTGGGCTGGACGACAAGGGGACGATTGCCAGGGTCGCGCACCAGTAGCCGCAGTAGTCCCTCTCTCGCGCTTGCTGCGTGGCGTAGCCGCGGCAGCGCACGCCGTCGAGGGCGACCCACGGGTCGGGCGCCTGCCACACACACACACACGGCCACACGACGCTCACAGCAGGCGCACGAAACGGCAGTGCGTGCGTGCGTGCGTGCGTGCGCGCCTCGTTGCTGGTGAGCCCGCAGACGGTGCCGCTGGCGCGGTCGCCGACGACGCAGGTCTCGAGCGCGTCGACGAGCGCGGCCTCGCGCTCCTCAAACGCGAGCTTCTCGGCCTCGTAGATCTGGACCTGGCGGTCGAGCGAGACCGTCGCCGGCGGCGCGGGCGGCGCGGGCGAGCCGTCGGGGCCCGCGGGCGTCGGCGGCGGCGGCGGCGGCGGCGGCGGCGGGTCGGGCAGCAGCGTGGCCTTGCCCGTCGCCGGGTCGATGGACACCAGCGCCTGCGAGTCGCGCACGTGCTTGGTGAACTCGATGAGCTCGGTGTAGATGGTGATGCTGTTGCGCACGCTCTCGAGCTCGTCGAGCTGGTCCTGGCCGGTGCGGTCGAGGGCGTAGTTGGTCGCGAGGACGCGCCCATTCTGGCAGTTGGTGTTGGCCATCTTGACGTCGGGCGTGACGCCGGTGGCGACCGTGAAGTTGACGGAAATGCGGAACGGTTCGGCCATGTTGCGCCCGGACGAGAGCATCTCGTTGAACATGTCGGACTCGCTCTCGGGCGCGACGACGACGACCATGCAGCGCGGCTCAAAGTCGAAGCCCGTGGTGATCTCGGTGGGCAGGATCAGCCGCGCGCACCGCTGGTTGGTGTTGAGCAGCGTGAGCGCGTCCTCGGGCGTCGCCAGCGCGCAGTCGGGCTTGGCCGGGTCGACCTGCCAGGGAAAGCCTCAAGGATGTGTGTGGCCGTTGGCATGGGTTCGAGAATGCAGCAACTCGCCTCGAAGTTGACCGTCGCGCGCGACGTGTTGCCCGCGAAGCTCGAGATGCCGTCGTCGAACATCTCGGGGCAGCCGAACTTTGCAAAGTGCACCGACTCGATGAACGGCTCGTCGAGAAAGTTGCCGGTCGCCGTGCGCATCACGCGCACCGCCTCGGGGATGAAGGCCGTGCCTTCCTGGCGCAGCTCGGCGAGCAGCGGGTCGAGGTCGAGGAAGCGCAGGCGCGACTCCTTGGTCGCGAGGATGGGTGGCATTTGGGGAAGCCTGTACGAAAGAACAATGCAACGTGGTCAGCTGTCTGTCTGGATGCCGAGAGCGAACTGGGTTTGATGTGCATTCGGCGTACGGTGGAGGCAGATTGGGCGGCGGCGGCGCATTGGGCGGGCGGGGCGGCGGCGCCGGCGGTGGCGGCCGCGGGGGCGGGTGGGGCGGCGGCGGCGGCGGGAGGGGCGGGG
>Ga0209502_10004006_pt1 | contig 11259 bp, 18 predicted proteins | sample ArcticOcean_MG_C_10_FD_187442 | JGI IMG/M metagenome (GOLD analysis project Ga0209502, IMG submission 187442) | Marine microbial communities from western Arctic Ocean - ArcticOcean_MG_CB11_90 (SPAdes) (version 2) | ecosystem: Environmental > Aquatic > Marine > Oceanic | place: Arctic Ocean...
TTCAATTCCAAATGAACCTCCTATTAGATCAATACCTCGACAATCTACGCCAGTTATTTGATGCCAATAATCCATTAACAATGTTGCTTGTCTATAGTCTCCATTGTATGCAGTTAAGCAACTGTTCCACATACCGGGGTCACTGTGCTTGCTATAAGGACTTGCACTGCCCAAACTGTTGTAGTCAAGAGTTTTGTATACTTGATATCCACCAAAAAGTTCATCTGCTCCTGCACCTGTGAACAATACTCTTTGTTCGCAACTTTTGTTTACTATCCATTGGCCAACAAAACTCCATGATCCTGCTGGCATGCATAGTCTAGCAAGCATCTCTTTATATTCAACCAACCATTGAGATTCTGAAATATCACTAACCACCAATCTGTTGTATTCTTCTTTGGTCAAGAAAGATTCAAGTTTATCTACAATAGGATCTTTTCCTGTGTTGTTTACAGCGTATAATTTGAGATTGTCTATGCTATTCAAAATTATACTACTATCAAGACCTCCACTGTAGGTAAGTCCTGCAGGGCACGTGGGTGTCATTACTCCTGTAACCTTACTCCACACACTGCTAAAGTCCTCATATGCTTCATTGATGTTGCGGTGTATTGGTGTGCCTATCCAGTTATAGATACTATCAATTTCTTCAGCAACGTCACCATTGATGTATTGCATACCCGGTGTTACTCGTGTAATCCCTTTCCAAGGTGTAGTATCAAGTGTACCCCAATTTTTATTCACATAAGGGTGCGGTATTTTTACTGCATCTATATATTCTAGAATAGGTGCAACTTCGCTACAAACAATCAATATGTCTTTGTCTTGATATTGATATAGTGTTTTCTCTCCCTGCGGGTCAGCAGCATATCTCACTGTGGTATTGTCTGTCCAAGCCCATGCCCACGGACCCCAACCTTGTGCTAACTGTTTCACATTGTGATGTACTGCATGGTCTACAAATTCAATATCGTTTGAATACTTGCCAATTGTCCTTGGGCCAAAGTCTTGATAATTGTAGATTTCGCCATTGTATGCTAGAAAGTTATCATGTGGAGTTATATAATAATCATCAGTGCCTGTGATGTGCAATACCACTTGAGCAATGAATATGTTATTTTGATATCGGTACCTAGTAGAATCTGGACCACGACTTTTGAGTGTTTCTAATGCTGACAGATGTTTCCAAATTGGTATTTCTGTTTTGCTTTTAACTAGTAATATTCCGCACACACTGTTCTCTGGTTTGTTTAAATAGATTTTTTAGTTATTAATAGATTTTTTATTTCTTCTTTGTTCATGCAAACTAAACTGTGTCCACTTTGATTTGGTTCCATGATCAATGCATCATTACTGAGTTGAGGAGTCACAGAAACATATTGTTGACATTGTTGTTTACTAGAAAAAACTTTTGTCATTGCTTTAAGTGATATATGATCAGTCCCAGAGAAACTGATCATTGCTATCACAAACCATTCAAGTACTATTACTTTGCGCCATCACGTGTTAGTGCAAGTTTATAACAAACTCTTTCGCCCTTAACACTGTCTATTGTTATTGCTGGTACATCTGGTGTCACTTGTCTGCATTCTGGTAATGCATACCATTTGAATCCTGCTTGTCTTTGTGTTTCAGCGGTTGACATGAAGTCATTATTTCCGATTGAAAATAGTACTGCTAATATAATTAATCCCATTGTTTTTCCTTTGTTTCTAACTGTTATGTACTTATTGTAACACTAGAAACACTGTTTGTCAACCTTAGAGATAACATAAAAATACTTAATGGTGCCGGCACGAGGATTCGAACCCCGGACATCTTGATTACAAATCAAGTGCTCTACCAACTGAGCTATACCGGCATCTTTTTACTTATTGGGGTTTTTATCTGACCAGTGATTTTATAACATAAACCATGCTGGAGTACCAGGCTTGATGCCTTGTGCTTTTGCTATTTCTAACTTGCGTTGATGTTCAGCAGCTTGTACTGTTACAGACTGTTTCTTTGGTTGGTTTAGATTACTAGCATTGCCAGTGATCATAAACTCGTGAATAGGATCACTAGGATCTAAGTAACAACTATCATCTGCTGATGTTAAGTTAAATCTATCACTGTTGTATTTTAGTTCTCGAGTCATATGCATATTTATTACTCACTAAGTGAATAGATCATATATCTGGTCCTAGTAGTTTTTCAGCAAAGTGCAAACTGTGAAAGGTTTCTTTATTTTTTATTAATCTTGGATGTAATTCTTTGTGTTTTTCCATTATAGCATTAGGATCTTGCATTATACTGTTAATAAATTCTATTATTTTATCTATACGCGATCTCGAATCTTCAATGTTGTCCCAATCTTTCCATGGTACGTAGTCACTGAACATATCTATTCCTATATCTTCTAAGAACTGGTTTGCACCCGCATTGGTTATTAGAACTGGTATTTGGTATGCCATAAATGCTTTAGCAGTTTTTTCTGTCAGTGCCACACCTTGATTAACACTGGTTTCTGTTACAAGATTTACTGCACACCTTGAGTAAGTTAGAGTATCTACCTTACTGGCCCCATTGGAGTAACCTGGACGGATTTCTTTGTCTCCTTCGTAATCTAAGTAAATAGGAGTTGAAATTTTTTCTATCTTGGATCGTTCATCTTGAGTGAGATGTTGTTTTATATTATAATCATTATACCTATCTTTAATTGGAAGTATAAAACTAAAATCAACCAGTGGCAACCAAGGCGCATTGTATACCATCTGCAACATGTATAGCCTGTGCCAATGTAGGTTACGATTTAGACACATCAATGGTTTTGTTTTATTGATTGTTGTGTCGTATCCACTGATCTGATTTTCGTAGTATGCGTCGAGGTTACGTGTGCTTTGTATCCAAAGGTTATATGCAAAGAACAATATATTTGGCTGAGGATTGTAGTAGTGGTTCCAATCTTCAGTTACAATAATTGTTTTACAAATACAAGATAAATGCTCATGTTGTATTATTTTATTTGGGCCATATCCAGTGTCTTTATCATCTAATATATACGGATCGTGAGTGCAGTCAAGCAAGATTAATTTTATATCATTTAACATAACAAATTCACGTATTGTTATGATCAACTTATTCCAACTGGCATAATTGTGTCCATCGTGATCTTGGTACCCAAGATGTAGTACATCAGTCTGGAACATTTTAAACTTGTTGTAATGTTCTACTGTCCATTCGTATTTTGTACCAAGAGTGTGTATCATTGAATTTCCATAATATGGAAATATTTATTACCAGTGTTCTGGCCAGGCGTAATGTCTGTTCAACGAACTGTATATTGAAATTGTTTTTGCTGCAATTTCACTACCAGAACGTGTTGTCTTCAGTTCATCAGTCCATCTTACAAGGTGTTCTATTTCTTGTTTGGTACCACTGTGTCCTATTCTACCAATCCTCAGTGGTCTACCACGTTTACTAGCATAACCATAACTCCAAAGTTTGTTGATTTGATCATATCTATTTTTTACTTTTACACCGTCCACATAAAAGCCTGCGTCTGCATTTAGCACAAGATTCATATCATAGTTAGTGTAGAAGTCCAACACCTGATAACCTTCATCATTATCAATCACATTCCATCTTGCACTATTCCAACGGTTGCTACTTCCCTCATTGAGTCCATCAATCTGTGTGTCAGTAAGTATTTGTTGCGTTGTGATGTTAGACTGTCCAACAAATTGCATACCTTCTGAGTGTAAGATTACTGTTGGTATACCCAAGTGTTTTGCACGTGCAAGTATTGTTTCTTTGTTTTGTAAACTGTGTTCTTGTGCAGTTTTTTGTACAGTAAATTGTTGTAGTTGTAAACCAGCCATCTCTTCTTGAAAGTTATGATAGTGTCGTCCATTTTTTAACCTGCTGGTGACTTTGGTATAAAGAGAAACGTCTTTAATCTGTAAGTGCATTAATTCACGCCTTTGTTGTTTTATTATAATTACATTATAACACGTTATCACACAATGTCAACAGGTATTTGCATGTTAGTAACAATAGGCGATAGTTTTACATACGGAACTGAATTAAGAGACCCTGGTTATGCTTGGCCCTATCAATTGGCTACTCGTCTCAACATGCAGTGTGTTAATCTAGCACAACCTGGCGCCAGCAATGACTTTATTGTGCGAACTGCTGTTAATGCTATTGAGGAATATAGCCCAAAGTTGCTGATTGTTGCTTTTACAACACCTAACAGATTTGAACGCAACGGAGAACACTTTACTCCTACGAAGACTCCAAATGAATTTAGAGAGTGGGATGAAGTCTGGGCACTCAATAAGTTTCACACACAAGTTGCACTTTTAAAACAGTACATCAAGTGTGAACACTATTTTCTAAGTCCTTGGGATGTTGATTCTCCACATTGTGTAGCACAATTAGTGGCGTTGTGTGAGAATTTTGATAAAGGACCTGGAGGTCATCCATTGGTACAAGGACATACTGCTATTGCAAAAGGTATTTACGATCTAAGAACCAAAATTATTGGCAAGCCATAGTTCAATATCACCAGTTAAGTTTGCCATCATTGCTTCTTTACTTCCAAAGAATGCAATGCGTTTTTTGCCGTAGTAATAAGGCCATTCAAGTTTTCTGTCTAGACCCAGTATAACTCTTTTGTTTTTTTGTGCAAAGCCTTCTGGGAATTCAAATTCCCAATATTCAAACTTCAATCTCTTCATCAATTGAAAGCCTGTTGATGTTAGTCGCATGCCACCGTTGTCTCTGGTGTTGTACCACCATGAATGAAATGCACTTTTGTAATCAGGTTGATTGTCGTTAGGAAGTTGTTGTATAAGAAGTTTTGTTAGTTCTTCTTTATTTCGCATCAGGGTATACTAGCTCACCCTTGTGAAGCAATACAACACTAAACTTTTCTGTTTTGAACTGTATGTTTAGTTTCTTTGCTAGACTGATTGCGTGTCCAGGATTTGAAAAACTTACTTTCTTATACTTAGGTCCAGGATACTGTACCAGCATGTTTGAAGTCTTTAAGTTTATTGGACTACCTTCAAAATAAACTGCCCATATGCCATCACTGGCTAGAACCTGTTCTGTTTTGTAAGTTGCTTTGTCTGTAACTTCTACTAATATTGTTGGCTTTGGTCTACTCATATTATCATCTCCACAGTTATTTATGATAAACTGCGTAGATAACTTGGTTAACTGCTTAGTTAACTACCAAGTTCCACCATCAACTTCAATTTCAGTAGGTTGTTCTGTTTGGTTATTTTTTTGTAGAAGTTCAATATCGAGCAACAGTTTGGTTATATCACCATGCAAGTTCTTTGCTTCTTGCATGCTCCATATAAAATCGTTAGCACCTGTAGCATCGCATTGTGCAACTCTGTCGATAAACTTGCGTATATAAAGTCCGCTCACTTGTAGTAGAATCCATCTGGTTCTCTAACTGGACCAACATATCCATAACGTTCTAACAATATCAATTTAGGGCAATGCATAATCTTGCTTTTTCTACCAATTGTAACCATGTAGTAGCCTGCGGCATACCATGATTTTGATTTGCGTTCTTGTGTATAGATTGGTAGTCTTTGATTGATATCCCATACACCATTGAATGGCTTACAATCTGTTGGAAATCCGTTTACTTGATTAACTGGATGAACAATCTTTGCTTGAGCTTCTTCAAAACTGATATTAGTAATGTCACGTAATGACTTAATGGTTTTGTATCTTGCAGTACCTTGTTTTGTAGTTACAAAATATCCTTGGTTGTCTTTTTGAACTGAACCAATCTTTTGATTGTTCTGTTTTACAACCCAAAACTTACCGTCTACGATTGGTTGTGCAATTGTTTCACTCATTGTTTTAGTGCTCCTTGATATGTTTGATTAAGCCAACGTCCATATTGTTCTGCATTGTCACTGAGCCTAGTCAACTCGTATTTACCGCAAAATTTAAGAAACTTTGAACCTACTTGTCCTACGTCTTTGTTAGTGAGTTGTTCAATAATTGCTAGATCAACTCTATCTTTAATCTCATCTGGCATAGCAGTTAGATCAATTAGTTCTTTGTTTCTATTGTAATCATCTAATACTCTATGCTCTGCGCCATTGTGATCAGTCCAACGTTGTAGCATCATGTTGTTCCATGCATAGCCTTTGCTTTTGCGATCTTCAAATGCTTCTAGTAGACCAACTTTGTTCTTGGTGCCTTTCTTACGTACACCAGGATAAGCACTAAACACATTATCGCTACTATCACCTCGCATGCACTTTTCAAACAACAACCATTCAGGATCACCTAATAGTTTAGGCTCTTTTGTTTTCTTGTCTATCACTTGCTTGCCTTTAGCATCGTATATGCCTTCCACTGTGATCAGGTTATCAGTGATGCCGTTAAACTGTGTAACGTTTTTTGTAATCAATTGATAGAAGTCACTGTCTGAACTGATAATAACATGTTCATCTGTAGGATGTAGTGCAATCCAACGTGCTATAAGATCATCTGCTTCTGCATCTGCATCACGTAGCACACTACAATTTGTCTTTTCACGTATGTATGTACTGAAGTCATCAAACGTTTCCCAGAACAGTTTCTCTTCTTCTTGTTCTGTTTCGTTTTGTGCAGCTCTTGCTTCACTGCGATTGGCCTTGTAAGGCTTGTAGTGATCCTTGCGCCAACTACGTCCTTCTAACATGAACACAACATGGTCTGCGTCAAACTTCTTTGCTACTTTGTTAATAGCTGCCATGCTTATGTGTAGTGCATAGCCTACTTTCTCCCAAGGGTCAGTTGCACGAAATGCAACATGCCTAGCACGAAAAAACATATTAGCAGTGTCGATTAATAGATACTTCATACCATTCCTTTTGTATATAATGTACTAATTATAACACTAAACCAAACGATTGTCAACGATATATTTTGTCATATATTGAGCCCACACTCTGTGTCCGTCAGCACCATAATGATAGCTGGTAGGTGATACAGTGTAACAGCGATTGCTTACAATGCTATTAAACGTGCCTTTAGCATTGTATGGTAGTATGTAGCTTGCTCCCCAGTCTTTCTTTTTCTTTACAACACTGAAGTCATTATTACCATTGAAGAATATATGCTTTGCACCCAGTTGTTCTAGTTCTAAATGAAATTGCCAAATCTCATTGTGTGCTTCATTGGTTTTTGTTTGCCAATCAACGTTTGCTACATATTCTTTGTATTTTTGTTGATGGCTTTGAGGAACATCATCTATGCCACTAGCATTTATCTGATAGTATTCATTATCTATCAGCCATTCTTCACGTTCCCAAGTACTCCATTGAATAACATAAAGTGTTCTATCGATATCGTTTGCTTGTTGTTCAAGCCAGTTGCGTGTAGTCCTGATAATTCTCGTATTAGAACTTGCACTTTCAGCGTCACATTTAAATCCACAACTGAGTCTATTGCTTAACAACTTACCCCAACTGTGTGCTAGATTTTCAGGATGAGGAGCTCTGCCCATTGTAAAGTATCTCTGATCGTCTTCGGCAAATGCATGATTGTTTACACATTCAGCGGCAGCAGTATGTGAATCTCCGTTTGTATAAAGTATCATAATAGTTTGTTTTCTCTAATGTAATCAATTAAAAATTCTGCCCACACTTTATGGCCATCGGCTTCGTAGTGATACCATTCATCTGGACGTAGACCTTTGTTTTTGAGATAGTGGTAAAAACTTTGATCTTTATCATAAGGCTCTACGTAGGCACTATTCCAGTTGTACGTTTGATTCTTTCTTATGAAATCATACATGCAATTAAAGAACAAATGTCTTATGTTTTTTTGTTCTAGTTCGAGATGGAAACTGTAGATGTATTCATGCCATTCTACAGACTTTTCACTCTGTCTATCAGACGTTTGTTCTGTTACCCATTGTTTGTATTTGTTTGCAAGTTCCTCGGGTACACTGTTTGTTCCGCTTGCTGTAACTGTATAGTACCGGTCATTGTGATACCATTCCTCACGTTCCCACGTGCTCCATCCAATTATGATGAAGTCTGGTGTTGTGTGCTTAAGATATTCGCGTGTGCGTCGAAGTATACTAGCATTACTACTACCAATCTGTGCTTGATTAATCAAATTGCAATCAAACTTTTGGGCAACTATATTAATATAACCAAAATCCGGTGCAGTATGTGAATCACCGTTTGCATACAGAAGCATTACTTTACCTCTGTGTAACCGTCACCCAGATCTCTTCTTTGTGTATATCGTATATCAGGATCTGCTTGTTCTTGTTCATAGGTTTCTAACGCAACATTACGACACACATTTTGAAACCATCTATCAATAATTACATGTTCTTCTTCATTGGGCTTTGCTTGATAACCTGCACGTACAAGGTTTGCAATAAACTTCTCGTTCCAGTCTAGTTCAAATGCACCGTTGTTTATTTCTTCTGGATCAATATCCATACTGAGCACACTTACCCACGGTTCGCCAGCCGCAGTTGCTATTTCTTTGGGTGTCTTCTTGGATTTTGTTTTAGGTTTTTCTGCAACAGGCTTTTTCTTTGCAAATACTTTTTTAATTTTATCAAACATTTTTTGCCTCTTCTTTCATGAATACCGGTATAGGATTCATCTTGTGTAGATTACGACTTCTCAAAATTTTATATAACTCTATGTTATCTATCTGTTGTTCAGTCATATCATCAATAGGTGTATCAACATGTTCCATGCACCATTCTAGTTCTGGATATGTAAATCCGTTTAGCTGATCTTTATCTACTCTGCCATCTTCCCACAAGCCATCTGTTGGCTCAGCATCTATAATGCGTTGATTAATACCAAGCTGTTTACCAAGTTCCCATACTTCTGTTTTAAGTAGGTCTGCAATTGGAGATATATCAACGCCACCATCGCCGTACTTTGTAAAAAACCCTATACCAAAGTCTTCTACTTTGTTTCCTGTTCCAACTACTATACCTCCAAATGTTTGTGCCTTTTGGTATAGTGTCATCATACGTAGTCTTGCACGTGAGTTTGCAAGTGCAAGTTCATTCTTTGGAAACTGAAACAGGTCTTCAAACTTTTCAAACACTGGTGTGAGATCAATCATTTCAAAACTGGCATTCATATAGTGTTCGCCTAACCACAAGCAATGATCCACACCTAAGTCAGTTTGCTCTTGCTTCTGCCTTATTGGCATAACAAGTGTAAGTGTAGGAATGCCTGTTAATGCACATAGAGTGCTTACTACTGCACTGTCAATGCCACCACTAACTCCAACAACCAACTGTTGAATATTGTTTTCTTTTGCATAGTCTTTAATCCAGTCTTTGATCTCAGTCTTCAAATCCATCTATAATCCTTTTTTTCTCAGTACATCTAAATCTATTGGAGCCTTCATTGCTCTCTCTAGTGGTGTACTAGGTACCCCAGGCGTTGCCGAAGAGGCTAATATGTAATCGGGGTGTAAAGCGCCATCCTCTTTCCATGCAGAGTCTTGCGACTTCTTGGACATTGAGAACATATTCTTCGCTCCTGCCACCCAACGGCATGAGGTATACAGGGCATTCAATACCTGCCTCCCTATACTCTTCAACTGCACGACCAGCTTCTGTAATATCATTTTCATCAGCGACCACAAACTTGAAATACATATCACTACCAACCACACTGCTATAATCACGAGCCACTGCAGGCTTAATAGCAGTCTCCCAAGATTCTCCACTAACTGAGAGCTTTGGGGAACAACTCCAAGTAACCGTAAACCTCTCTTGAGTGGAGAGATAATCTCCAAAATCTTCATGTAGCATCTGTGTTGTATTTGTTTCAAATGTGACATTTTTCAAGTCCTTCATCTTAGGATGCTCAAACAATTCTACATACAATCTTTGCCATGCTAACAAAGGTTCACCACCTGTCATAATCAAGTGTATGTCTTGTCCGTTATCCATTGTCCACTTGCCTTCTGGAAGTAAACTTATCAAATGCTCTACAACTTCATCTATTGTACGTAGCATGTTGAATTCTTTAAACTCAGGATAGATACTAGCATACGTATCGCAACCTGTGTGTATGATCGGTAAGTCATTAAATTCTTTTGTATTTTTATGTATGCCAGCATCAAGTAAGCCTTGTACTTCTTGATTGTGTATTACGCCTGACTTTTGCTTTTCATCACGCATTGGCTCTGATCTATCTAAACCAAAGTTCATACATCTAAAGTTACAACCAAATGTACGTAGGAACACACTTGGTACTCCTACAAACTTACCTTCGCCTTGCACACTATAAAATGCTTCACTGTATCTTAGTTTACCAACTTTCATATTGTATGCCTTTTCTTATTAGTATAACATATTTAGATCTATTGTGCAACTTATTTCTTATCCATTATTTTTTGCAGTTTTAACTCTTTGCCGACTATTTCTCTTAGTTCAAGTCCATTTCCGTATGGATCCATATTTTCATATTTTGTTAGACAGTCTCTTGCAGTGATATCTTTCCACACTACTTTTTTACCATCTGGCCATTTGATTTCATATGAACGTGGTGTCTTGTCCCAGGCTTTAGATGAACCATCTTTCATATAGGTAACAGTCATTATTTCATTACTTCCTCATTTGGATTCCATCGACTCCACCATTCTTCCCAGGGAAAAACAATCCAACTTGGGTCATCAACTTTGTTTATTTCTTCTGCGGCATAGTTAACATCTAGGTTTGCTTCGCTTGCTATGTTATCATACAATACTGCAAACTTTGTAGAGTTGTTCCAGATTGAATCCCACACATAGTCTATATCATCTTGTATGTTATTAGCAATTGTGTTTTCCCAATCTGCTTTTATCCAATTGATAGTTGCACCTGAATCGTTTATGTCATCTACTATCAGTACTTTCTTGCGTTGTCCAACGTCCCAACGTGCACCAGTTGACAGACCGTTGTTCATGCCAAATGCTATTTCTGCTAGTTTGGTATTGCTTTCACAAGGTACATGTTTGCCATCACGCAGTCTAACATCTAGTGTATACATTGTAACATCTAGATATTGACTTAGTAGATTACTAAGTGTGAGTCCACCACGTGTAATTCCTACAATATAGTCTGGCTTCCAGTTGTCCTTTTGTAGTTGACGCAGTATTTCTTGTGTTTGCCTTTGAACATCATGCCATGTTACATATACTTTTTTCATGTTATCTCCTTACGTCTACTAGTTTACCATCTTTATGTTTGTAAGTTCCTAAGTGCTTGTTTGGATCATTTGC
>Ga0209502_10004007_pt1 | contig 11250 bp, 9 predicted proteins | sample ArcticOcean_MG_C_10_FD_187442 | JGI IMG/M metagenome (GOLD analysis project Ga0209502, IMG submission 187442) | Marine microbial communities from western Arctic Ocean - ArcticOcean_MG_CB11_90 (SPAdes) (version 2) | ecosystem: Environmental > Aquatic > Marine > Oceanic | place: Arctic Ocean...
GTGTGGTATTACAAACTGATGGCCAGTTAAAAACAGGACGCGATATCGCTGTGGCTGCTTTGCTGGGTGCTGAAGAATTCGGTTTCGCAACAGCGCCACTCATCACCCTTGGCTGCATCATGATGCGTAAGTGTCATTTAAATACTTGCCCGGTTGGAATAGCGACACAAGACCCTGAACTGCGTAAGAAGTTTAAAGGCAAGCCCGAACATGTCGTAAATTATCTTTGGATGGTAGCACAAGACTTGCGTGGGATCATGGCCGAACTCGGTGTTCGTACGGTCAATGAAATGGTTGGTCGAGTTGATCTGCTCAAAACTGACGATGCCATAGACCATTGGAAGGCAGACGGTCTGGATCTAAGCCCAATGTTAGAGCCTGCGAAAGTGATTTACGAAGGCACTGAATTCTATAAAACCCAAGATCAAGATCATGGCCTAGAAAAAGCACTGGATAACGAGCTTATCCGACTAGCGAAACCGGCTTTAGAAACTGGGGAAAAAATTTATATTGAACACGAAATTATCAACATCAATCGCGTTGTTGGCACAATGCTATCTAATGAGGTAGCCAAGCGCTGGAAGGCAGAAATGCTTCCCGATGATACAATCAATATTAAACTCAATGGCTCAGCAGGACAGAGCCTTGGAGCATGGCTAACCAAAGGTATTACTCTTACCGTAGAAGGCGATGCCAATGACTTTGTCGGCAAAGGTCTTTCCGGTGGCAAGATTATTATTTACCCACCCAAGCAAAGCACATTTAAAGCTGAAGAAAATGTTATTGCAGGTAATGTAAATCTCTATGGAGCCACTAGCGGCGAAGCCTATTTTAGAGGCATCGTAGCAGAGAGGTTTGCGGTTCGAAATAGTGGTGCATCAGCAGTAGTTGAAGGTATTGGTGATCATGGCTGTGAATACATGACAGGTGGCCGTGTGGTTATTCTTGGCAAAACTGGTCGCAACTTTGGTGCAGGGATGAGTGGTGGTATAGCCTACGTATGGGATCCGAAGAATGCATTGGCAGCACAGTGCAATATGGAAACCTATGAACTCGATCGCGTAACGGCGGCCAACGACATTCTTGAGCTTAAAGTATTAATTGGCAACCATGCCGACTACACCGAGTCGCCAGTAGCGGCATCTATTTTAGAAAATTGGGAGCAATCACTCCGTCAGTTCGTAAAAGTGATGCCAACTGATTATAAGCGCGTACTTGAAGAACAGGCAGTAACCGCAGCTTGAGACTTGAATGCTCGTTTAATGACAAAAGAGATTAAGGATAAAAATGGGAAAGCCTACTGGATTTAAGGAATTTGAGCGTGAAACTGCACCCTATCGTGATGCAACTCAGCGACTCGTAGACTTTAAAGAGATTTATACCGATCACAATGAAGAGCACTTGACCACACAAGGTGCCAGATGTATGGACTGTGGCGTACCATTTTGCCAATCTGAACAAGGGTGTCCAGTCTATAACCTAATTCCCGAATGGAATGATCTGATTTATAACAACCGTTGGAAGGAAGCTTTAGAAAGATTGCATAAAACCAACAACTTTCCAGAGTTTACTGGAAGAGTTTGCCCTGCTCCCTGCGAAGGAGCCTGTGTGTTAGGTATTAATGAGTCTCCTGTCGCGATTAAAAATATTGAATGTGCCATTGTCGACAAAGGCTTTAAAGAAGGCTGGGTTGTTGCTAATCCGCCAACGCAACGAACCGGCAAAAAAATAGCCGTTGTGGGGTCTGGCCCTGCCGGACTTGCAGCAGCTGCTCAGCTCAACCTGTCCGGCCATGAAGTCACTGTATATGAAAGAGATGATCGAATTGGTGGCTTGCTGATGTACGGCATACCCAATATGAAGCTTGAAAAAAAGGTGGTCGACAGGCGGGTTAATTTGCTTAAAGCGGAAGGTGTTAAATTTGTAGTCAACGCTGACATTGGCGGGGCCGGCAAAAAAGGAATTTTGGTAAGTCAATTACTGAAAGAGTCCGACGCCCTTTTACTTGCTACCGGCGCCACAACTCCGCGTGATTTAAACATACCCAACCGCGCGGGCGACGGCATTCACTTCGCTATGAATTTTCTCTGGCGTAATACTAAAAGCCTCCTCGATTCTCAATTGAACAATGGCGAGTATCTCTCTGCCAAGGGCAAAAAGGTAATCGTAATTGGTGGTGGTGATACCGGGACCGACTGTATAGGAACTTCACTGCGGCACGGCTGCGAGTCTTTGGTTAATTTTGAAATCATGGAAAAACCTCCCGAAGCTCGCGCAGATGATAACCCATGGCCATTGTGGCCGAAGATTCACCGAATTGATTATGGACACGAAGAAGCAGCCAAGAAATTTGGCCAGGACCCACGAGTCTATTCAATATCAGGTAAAGAATTTGTTAGAGATGAAGACGGTAAGCTATTAGGTATAAACACGGTCGAAGTTGACAAAAACTTCAAAGAAGTACCCGGTACTGTTCAATTTTGGGAAGCCGACTTTATTCTTCTTTCAATGGGCTTTCTTGGCCCTGAACATTATATCAGTGACGCCTTAGAACTAGAATTGGATGGCCGCTCAAACTATAAGGCGGAATATAAAAAATTCCAGACTTCCACGGCAAAGGTATTTGCCGCTGGCGATTGCCGCAGGGGACAATCGTTGGTGGTTAGAGCCATCGACGAAGGTCGCTTAGTGGCCGAAGAAATAGACCACTACTTAGATGCTTAGTGAGCCCGCACGCTAGGGTGAATCTATCTTTACCCTAACGCTCTATTCGTTACACTTAGCCCTAATGGCAGAAATTGGCTCGATTGGTTTTCCAAAACAGGCACGGCATAGCCCCTAGTGTTAATAGTATGTCGATGACGGATATTACTGTTTGACTAACCCCTAATTGGTGTGAAAATAACATTCGACTAAAGCACAAACTAAGTGCCTTGATAACATCGCATTGGGCTGGAATAAAGCGTCAGGTTCACTTCGCTCTGGCAATTTCTTCATAACGTAGTTGGAGCATTGCATGATATTTCATCGCCTGTGGATCAAGATCAGCGTCAGCACCAATATCTGTTTCATAATATTGATAGCGGTCTTTACCACGAACTAGCATGGCGCTGTCTCCTGCTTGCTTGACCTGCTTAACGTGGGGGGCAATGTATTGAATATTAAGGCCAATACGCCGATCGTCACTCCTATTCGGTAATGACGAGTGTTTTGTCCAGCCGTGGTGGAACGAAGCTTGGCCTGGATTTAGCTCACATGACAGTGCTGTTGATTCATCCACTTCGGATATGGTTTGGCCACTGAATAATACGTTATTTTTGTCGTTTTTGAGACTATGTTCCACCCTACCCTCGCGATGACTGCACGGGATCATCTTCATACAGCCACTTTGTTCTGTTGTGGGTGAAAGCGCAAGCCATACCGATATCTGGTCGTCACTATCAAAGCCCCAATAAGTCAAATCCTGGTGCCAGCTAACATACGATTTCGAATGGGGCTCTTTGATTATATAGGTAACGTTGTAGAGCAATAGATCGTGTCCAATACACGCCTCGACGACATTGAGCAACGCTGGATTGGTCGCGAGTTCAAATGGCGATTGTAAAATAGTGTGTACCTTGGAAATATAATGCAGCGAACCAATTTGTGACTCGGCTGTTTCCAGCGCGATGCGATGCTGCCTAGCCGTTTCGGAACTGACTATATCGATTGCGGAGATAAAACCCTTGTCGAGGTATTGTTCCCGGAGTGATTTGATTGTCAAACTAATGGCACCAGTTTAGATTATGAGGTGATGCTACTGATTTTTATTAAGCCATTCAATCGAAAAAACCGTAATATTTTGAGAAAAGAGTATAGGAAGCATTAAAGCCCTATCCACGGGTGTCGACTTTTAAAATCATCTCCAATATTCAGTCAACCGTCTTCTTAATAGTCAAATGCTCCAAATCCTAACCATTCCTCCCGAGTTCTTTCGCTATTTTTAAACAAAAGTGGTCACTAACGTATAGCGATACCCTACCCTCTATTGGTATCCGCGAGAAATATTATCAAACTATCCCGGAAACTGGCTTATGGAGATACCCTAATTTAAGCAGAGCATGGGGATATAAAGGTAGCCTATGATTTTCTTTCGAGGGCGTCAGTGAAACCCGTTTCTCTGAAACTGCTGGTCTGGTAACAGGTAAAGAGCAAACTGTAATGGTTTAATAAAGCTGTAGGACTTGATAGCCTATTTACCATCAAAATAGGACAAGTAATGACTGACAAAATCAGAAAAATCCGTAAGGAATTCACACCAGATCAGCGATTAGAATATGCCAAATTAATGGTAGAAGAAAAATATACGAATCAACAGGTGATGGATTTATCTGGCGCTGGTGCAACGGCAGTATCACGCTGGAAAAGCCAATATTTTGCAGAGCAACGAGGCGAAGTAACGCAGGGAAAAGTAGCCCTTGATTCAGATAAACGTCGCATTCAAATGCTCGAAAAGCAACTCGCGGATTCAAAGAGGGATGTCGTTCTGTTAAAAAAGGCAACGGCCTTTTTCATTCGCGACAATCCTGCATTAAAGTGATTACACGAATGAGAAAGGCTGAACAAAACTTGAATCTATCCCATTTGTGTCAATTGTTTGATGTGCCAGTCTCAAGCTATTATTACCCGTCAGTCCATAAACCAAACGATGCTGCCTATCGTGACAAGCTAACAGTCATACACAATGAGAATTTTCAGGCTTATGGTAGAAGACGAATGAAAGTTGCCCTGGCAGATAACGGCATCAATCTGGGTGTGTTCAAGATAGCCCGTCTCATGAAACAGACAGGGATCATCGCCAAAGTCCCTAAAAAAATGCACTATTACCCATCAGGAAAGCAAAAGCCAAATATTCCAAACGAGTTAAAAAGGCAGTTTAATCCGCCGCAAGTTAACACGCACTGGGTCGGTGATATCACATACATCCGTCATCACCAAGGGTGGAGCTATCTTGCCACCGTACTTGATTTAGGTTCGCGAGAGATCGTTGGCTATGCGTTGTCGCAAACACCCGACGCTCAATTGGCTCGGCAAGCACTCATACAAGCGGTGAAAATTCAACAACCGAAGACAAGCCATCTCATGTTTCACTCCGATCAAGGTGTTCAATACAGCGCCAACCTGTTCAAGCAAACCTTGTCATTGCATAGCATCAAGCAAAGTATGAGTCGCAGAGGAAATTGCTGGGACAATGCCGTTCAAGAACGATTTTTTAGAAGTTTAAAAAGTGAATATTTAAACGGACTATCATTCATTAATCACTAAGCAGTTGTGTCAGCTGTTGAGCACTACATCCGGTATTACAACAACAAGAGAATTAACTCAGCGATTGGCTATATGGCGCCAGTGCTAAAAAGACAAACTTTACTTAAAGTGGCTTAGAGTTCCTACAGGATTACTTGACCATTACAAACAAACGCTGGCTTCGCTCGGGCAAGTTCTTAATCTATGCCGCTATCTCATCAACAACGTTTTGAATTGCGCCGGCACGAGCGTCACCCCTTAACCTATCACCGAAGCAAGCGATACTGATATTTTAACGGTCATTAATTTATTCTTTAACGGTCACTTGTTGGCAGTCATTGGTTATGCCAAGGCATCCGTATTACTTTGTTCTGCGTATAATCAGGTCATGAATATTCAAACCGAAGAAAGTACTCTGTTGGATGAATTCCTGCACAACCATCCAAGGGTGTTGGTACTCACGGGCGCAGGTATTAGCCAAGCCTCAGGCATACCAACTTACCGTGATAATACAGGCAAGTGGCTATCGCGTACGCCTATCCAGGCGCATGATTTTTTGACCAATGCACTGACACGCCAGCGTTACTGGGTTCGTTCTTATTACGGCTGGCCTTTGATGCGGGATGCCAAACCGAATTTGGCACACATTTCATTAGCAGAGATGGAACGGCGGGGCCAAGTTGAATTACTCATTACACAAAATGTTGACCGGCTACACCAGCAAGCAGGAAGTGAGAATGTGGTGGACTTGCATGGGAGAATTGATCAGGTTCGTTGCCTAAGTTGCGCCACAAACTTCACTCGCAGCGACGTACAGTCAATGTTGCAGGAGGAGAACAATCTACCCGAACAGATTTTGCAAACCCCTCGGCCTGATGGCGATATGGAAGTTCCTGAATCACTCATTACTTCTCTCACTCCGCCAGTCTGCAAACGCTGTGGTAGCGATCTGATGCCCAACGTCGTTTTTTTTGGTGGAAGCGTGCCTCGTCCAACCGTTCAGCGCTGTATGAGCGCGTTAGAAAGTGCAGATGCGTTGTTAGTGCTGGGAAGCTCGTTATCGGTTTTGTCTGGGCTTCGATTCTGCCGACAGGCGCAAAAACTGGGCAAGCCAGTCGCTATTGTAAACCCAGGGAAAACCAGAGGAGACGATTTAGCTCAGTTACGGCTTTATTCTGATGCGGCGCCACTGTTAAAAAAAATTACCGCTTAGGCTGCTATCATCGATTAATTTTTTCTTACTTGGTTTCTGACTGCCGCATCGGCATGATATCAATTAGTGCCAACGTTGAGTTGAGTCTTAGCACAGGTTGCTGGTCTTTTATGCCACCATCCTTGCCTATCAGCACAAACTTAACCTGATTATTGAAATACTTATGGTGGATATCACGGACAAAGCTTTGACTGATTTCCCCCTCATAATTACTTGTCAGTCGTTCAGCAGAAAACACAAACCATAGAAGGTGACGTTCATCAATCTTAGATTTCGCTTGACGCAGTTGACTGATAACTTCAGCTTCGCCCTGTTGATCTGCACTCACGAGTATTATTCTATTGACCCAGCGCAACTGTTCAACGTTGAACAACGTTCGTTCGAAAGCAAGGGCTTCTTTAGTAGCCATAGAATGGATTATTATAATCGCTAAAAATAAACAGTTAGAGCGTATGACTGTAGCTTTTGGGGTTTGCGTCTACGCCGCCAGCAGCCCAGATCATTGAGGTGATTAACGCCTTAGTTTACGTCAATCGCAAAAGCTTTCATGGTTTCAATCGGCACAATGTCTAATGCTAACTGGTGGGTACGTGTCAAATGTATATGAGGTGCAGCGCCATTTTCATGGGCTTCTAGCCAGCGTGAAGCACACAAACACCATGAGTCGCCGGGCTTTAAGCCCGCAAAGCCATACTCTGGACGGGGCGTGCTGAGGTCATTGCCATTACTTTTAGAGAACGCTAAAAATTCAGCCGTTACGCCCGCGCATATGGTGTGTGAAGCCGCATCTTGGTCACTGGTATTACAGCAGCCATCACGAAAAAACCCGGTCATTGGGGCTTCACTACAAGAGATGAGTTTTTCACCAAAAACATTCAGCGATGGGGCCATTGTTATGCTCATATTTCAATATCCGTAATAGGCTTATATTTGATTATACAACCGTCTAATTAAACCCTATTAGAGGCCATAAAGGAATCCGCTTAAGTAACTCAAGGCAATGATTTTTACTCTGAAATAATCAACCTGATTAGTTTGCATAGTAAGTAACAGATACTGGTCATGAATTGAACTGATCATTCCAGTTTGATGTTAAATCTTTAAACAAAAAGAATCATCAGGCCACCAAGCACCAACAAAATTCGAATCAATAACGCTTTTGGCGCAATGATTCCAAAGGAGATCATTCCTAAAGCAATTGCCATTTTTGCGGCTGCCAGTAGGGATGGGACGACCGCAGTCCCAAGCTCAATTAAAGCTGGATTAGCAATCATACCCAATGGAATTAGATACAACCCTATGCCCAATGACATCGCAATACCGGCTACCTTCAACCAGTTCTCCTGCACCATACCTGCGGCAATAAAGACAGCACCACAAACCGGTGGAGTAATGGTGCTCAACAATGCAAACCAAAATATAAATAGGTGCGTCTGTAACGGCCCGAGTCCCAGTTTAATCAGCGCCGGACCCGCAACAGAAACACAAATAACATAAGCCGCAGTCGTGGGCACTTCCATTCCCAAAATAAGACAAGCAAGCGCAGTGAGTAATAAAGCTGGCCATAGCATTCCACCCGAACCAGACAGAATCAATGAAGTAATTTTCACTCCTAAACCCGTAATACCCAGTACGCCAATAATTATGGATGCACACAAAATAATGGATGCAATGGTGGCGATTTGCAAACCACTCTTAAGGCAAACACTTTCTATTCGTTTTAGGCTGCGCTTGACATCAAACGTTAAATTTCTATCAATCCACAATAGAACCGCACCCACAATAATAGCCAAGCAAGCGGCATATTGGGGTGTTAGGTTAGTTCCAAACATACCCCATAGCAGGACTGAAAAGGGTATTAAGAAAAAAGCTGAAGTAATAATTACAAGCTTCATTTCAGGTCGCTCATCTAGCGGAACTGCTTTTAAGTCATAGCGACTGGCAAAAGCGTCGATTCCAACCCAGACCGCAAAGAAATAAAGTACCGCTGGAAGTAAGGCAGCAATCATGATGCTGCTGTAAGGTACACCTGTCAGTTCGACCATAACAAACGCACCAGCACCCATCAGTGGGGGCATAATTTGCCCTCCAGATGAAGCCACTGCTTCAACGGCCGCAGCAAAGGGACGGGGGTAGCCAAGTCTAGTCATAGCGGGTAACGTGATAGCACCGGTCGAGGCAACATTGGCAGAAGCCGACCCCGATATTGACCCGAATAAAGCAGACGAGATGACCGATACTTTCGCCGCACCACCGCGTAAACGTCCAGCAGCGGCAGCAGCCACATTCATAAAGCCTTGCCCCGCTTCGCCGGCATTCAGTACCGCACCAAAAATAACAAAGATGGCAACAATATTGACTGAGATCCCCGTTAATTTGCCCCATATACCGCCTTCTGCAATGGTCAGAGTACCTAGGAAGCTGGCCGTTGGTGTTCCTGGATGGCCAAATTCACCTGGAATATATTGTCCCCACAGACCATATGCTAATGCAATTAAGGCCACTGCAGGCAGTGGCCAACTGATAGCGCGCCTTGCCATTTCTAGCGTCACCAGTAACAAGCACACCGCAATCGTCAACTGAAAAGAATTGCTGAGATAAGCGTACTGATCACCCAGCATAGACTGATTGGCTGCGATCCAGAGGCAGCTCGCAACGCCGATAAAACAAAACAGACTGCCAGTCAGACGTTGATAGCGTGATTTTGCTATATAAATAAACACCCAGGGCAATGCAAGGGCCATATGCAAGGGCCGGCTGATGAGGTTAGGAATCAGGCCAGAGAAAATCAGCCAAAGGTGAAAGATGATTGAAATGGCCCCAAGCGCAGGCCAAATCAGTGAACGATAATTAAACATTGAGGCAATCAATACTGAACGGGTCGCTGTCAAATAAGCCAGGCCCGTCTTCAAACTGCACTTATTGTTGAGCTGCGGTTAAAGCAAAACCAACTTCGTTATAATATTTTACTGCCCCAGGATGAATCTGCCCTTTGATGTTACCCAGTAAACCTTCATCAACTGCACTCCACCAGCTAGCAGAAGCACTCATGGCCGCTTTTTGCTGCCAATAAGTTTTAGTTAAAGCATAAGCAGTCTCGTCATCCATTTGAGTGGTAGTGTAGGCAACTACGGGTAAAGACGTCGTGGTGATATCTTTATCTTGCCCTGCATAGGTGCCGGCAGGAATAACCAATCGGGTTCGTTTACTGGCTTTAATTTGTTCATCGTTCAACGATATAATATTAACGCCAGTACCCGCAGCGGCTTCTATTACGTTGGGTGCAGGATAAGAACCCGCCGTAACAAAGCCATCAATCTGCCCATTTTTAAGGGCAGGCACCGCGTTGGATAGCTCGACTTCTGCTAGGTTAACCTTACCTTCGAGACCAAATAGTTTGAGATATTTAGCCCCTTCTTTAGCACCAAAAGAGCCTTTACCTAGCAAAATAGTTTTACCTTCCATACCCGCAAAATCTGACACACCACTATTATCGCTCATAACAAAATGCATGGTCAAAGAAGGGATAGGAAACAAGGCACGAATGTCTTTAAATTTAGGATTCTGCTTTGTCTCAAACATGGCCTTGCCAGCTTTGGCCAACTTCACCAGTACCGGAGGCGTCGTAAATACATAATTACCAGAGCGTACCGCCGACTCCATAACGTTCTGAACTGAACCCTGACTTTCTTCCACTGTGACAATTATGCCACCCCCTGAGCCAGTCTTCACAGCCTCGGCAATTTGTACCGCCATCTGATAGTAAGAGGACGTTGTTTTGGCTGATTTGTAAGTAATACGGGTCTCAGCAGACACCGAGGTTACCAACATAAGGCCAAATACTGCTAGTCCAATTCGTTTAATTTTTTTCATATTCTGTCTCTTGTTATTGATTTTTTATTTTGAAATATATCGGTAAAAACTAAGATTTAAATTTGCCCTGAAGCCAAATTATATTTTGTCACAAACCTAATTTTTTATTCTTTAATTATCTTTGTTCAAGGAAGTTAACCAACGATACGACTTTGGCTGAAAACCCCTTGAGCGGCTTAGAATTTATCAGTTAGTTTTAATGTGCCAATCTGAAAGTATAAAAGGCCTACTTACCAATATCAATCGGCAAATCAAATCAGCGGTTTAACGTCACATTGATTATAGGAACTAACGGCATAGAGTTGACTCAATACTGGTTAAGAGCAACCTCAGTGGAGCAGGACTAAAATGAATCAACCGATTTAAGAGAAGATTAAGCCCTCTCGCTTATAAGGTTACTATAGATCATCCAGAAGTTATGGCCCATATCTTATATCGTGATGAGCATTATCGAAGCGGCGCCTCTGAGGCCACTGTCTGTTTTTTGAGATTCTCCCTATAAAACAATAATAATCCCGATCCAACAATTAACACCATACCCAAAGCTTCGTTTAAAGTCGGAATATCACCCCAAAAAATGAACCCACCCAACAGAGTTAAAATTAAGCCCGAATATTCAAAGGGAGAAATAACGGCAGGATCGGCCATTCGATAGGCACTGGTTAACAGCAAGAAAGCAATTGTGCCTACAATGCCCACTGTTAAAATACTCACTAGTACTGTTATTTGATCAAACTGCCAGCTTTGCGTTAAAAATTGGTATTCAACAAGCTCTGCGGTGTTGAATCGACCGTCACCCATGCCCAAACCAATTACACCACTCACTGTGGCCGTGATTAAATACATGTAGATTACCTGTTGAAATAGATCATCTTTTTTCG